>Ga0207831_100036_pt1 | contig 265144 bp, 230 predicted proteins | sample TtanPargueraPR_7_FD_187741 | JGI IMG/M metagenome (GOLD analysis project Ga0207831, IMG submission 187741) | Aerobic enrichment media microbial communities from Bioluminiscent Bay, La Parguera, Puerto Rico - Tt and M1 (2) (SPAdes) | ecosystem: Environmental > Aquatic > Marine > Unclassified ...
TTGATTCTTGCGGATAAAGCTTACTTCTTCAAGCACTTCTTACTTCGTTAGACTAAAACATATATTTCCTTCATCCTCCGCAAGAATCCATGGGATCAGTTGCGTATAACGGCCTCGGTTTACGACGCCAGGGAGCTTACAGGGTTCGCTTATGCGTGTGAAGCTTTAGCTGAACCGCTGATGCGGGCCCGACTCGGTTAGCGAGCTGAGTGTCGGAAATCGTTTGTTATGTGATGCCCTCAATCGTCCGTCTTCCACACACTAAAATTTATTATTACGTTGTTCCATTGTACTTCTTAAATGCTATTAAACATTGTTGTATCAGTCCAAACATTTAATCTCATCTCATTAACCGCAGTTATAAAAGTGTATGGATTTCTATGTAAATTCATATCTATAAACCATATCAAAACCATCATCTTTCATAATACTTACTTCTGCACCAATCACATCAATTTCAAAGGGTTTCATCGCATCCATTAATATATTGTGTACTTTTTCAAATTCTTCATTTTTATTTGAATACATTGAAATATGTGGTATCCAACTCTCATTACTTAATCGAGTCCATTGATCAGCGTAATCATCAAACTTTTCATGAAATTCCTTATAAAAGCAGTTTAAACAGTCCGAAGTATATGGAATAAATGCTATACAACCAGTTGTAAACTTACCTAACAATGAACACTTCAGCGAAAATTTAGAACTATTAAGCAAAAACTGTTTCGTATATTCTATAAATTCTTCTACATCAACATTCTCATAACATCCAATCGTTATGTGAAAATGTCTTGGTTTATATTCAATTCCATGTATATCCAGCAAGTCTAAGTACGAATTCAACAGGTCATTACTTCTATTGCTAAATATCAGTATTAGTGATAAATCATTCTTCATTCAGTACCTCTAACTTCATTCTCGAGTTATCTAGTTCATTGTAAAAACAGCGATAATAATTATACTATCAAATGTCACAACGTTTAATCTGTCTAAGCTTCAATTTCTTCGAATGTAACTTTTCATAAATTTAGTCACTGTTCAAAAATGTACACAGATTGAGGGTGTCACATAACTTTTATATTGTAGCATTGCGGCAATACAACATATATATGTAGGCTTTACGCATTGCGACAATAAATCACATTAGGTCCAGGGGGTTGATAATCTTCTGGATCTCTTGTGTGGATACGTGGGTGTAGCGTTCTGTTGTCCGTGAACTTTTATGTCCCAGTAGTTGCTGTATGTGTCGCAGGCTGACGCCACTTTCGAGTAAGTGTGTTGCGTAGGAATGACGCAAGGCATGGAAAGAGTAGATTTTCTTGATGCCTGCTTTTTCCCGGTTTTGATGAAAGACATTCTGTAATGAGCGCACACTAATAGGACCTGATTTAGTGGCGTTCTCAAAGAGCCACTCACCAGGCTTATATTGCTTATATTATTCTCGAAGTTGTTCAAGCATTTTTATTGAAAGGCCAGTAATTCGATCTTTTCGTCCTTTTCCTTGATGAATGACAACCACCATACGTTTGCTATCTATATCTGTTACTTTTAGATTTGCCACTTCACTGACGCGTAGACCACATGAGTAGGCTAACATCAGTTCTGTCTTATGCTTTAAATTTTCAGTAACTTCAAACAATCTTTTGACATCATCTTTACTCATAACCTTGGGTAACTTATGAACAGATTTTGGGCGTATATATCCATGTAATCGTTCACTATTTAACTTAAAGCGAAACTGTGAATATATTTTTACTGCGTTAATCATCTGATTGACATATGCATGACTTAGCTGTCGCTCATTAAGTAGGGTCAACAGATAATCTTCTATACTCTCAGGTGACATCTTACCATTTAAAGCATGGTCAAGATGCTTGATGTGATTAACATACGACTTGATAGTCTTTGGACTATAACCTTTTTTTATCATGTAATTTTTCATTTGCTGTATTGAGTTGATTTTTGACGTATTTCCCTTGTAGCGAGCCACTTGTTCCCTTACCAATAACATCATTTATCCTCCCTAATAAATATGTTAAGTTCTCATCTGTTCAATTATAGCACACTTTTTCACCTCTATGCACTACGTTATCTATTTAATACTCTAAATTCTCTTTTATAAAAACTTGTGATGATTGTGTATCCAAAGATGACTTTAAAAATCGTTAAAAAACCTTCCCCGTCATAACGCATCAAAATGCTGATTGGATATAACAAAAAGGTATCATGTAATATAGGTAAAAAACTTAAGGGTATCGCCAAAGAAAAATACAGAGAAGGTATCCCCATAAAGACAAGCTTAGAATGGCTTATCGTCCACTTTCCAACTTTATTATATTCACTAATAAGATGTTCCACACCTAATAGTACACCGATTCCTCCAAAAATCAGGAACGACAATAGCGACATCTGCATAATACTGGTATCATATGCACGTTTGTATGCTTCAGTTAGTTTACCTAACGCTGATTGACCTAAAAAGACTACCATAAGAATTAATGCGATAATAAGAAAATGTTGTATCCACTTTTCATTTTTTGATTTCACGATATACTCCCTTCTGTTGACCGAAGATATAATATTATTAAAATTATACCATATTTTTAATAATATTAAACAGCAAATTAGACTTGTGTTATTTTTTATTCGGTTTTCGCTTAATTGCCAATAATTTTATCAACTCAGGTATGTCTTCTTTATTTTTAAGGTCAAACATCATCCACTTTCTATCATGATATGTTTTGGCTTCATCATAAATAAACTGTACTTTTATTGAATACTTATCTCGTTCTTGTTCGAACTTGGTCCGTTCGTTTTTCCCAAAGATAATCATAAATCCAATTTGGCTATCTCTAGCATATAATGCACAGAGTGTCTTGCCACCTCTTCGATATTTATATTCATATGTCCAGGTTTTCCCACCATTATTCCACAGACAATCCATTGCATAAAGGTTTTCAATAGATGTACATACTTCATCCCATACATCATATAGTTCCTTTCCAAGTAAAGTAATCATCATTTCTTTATCTGGATTTTTTAGCATAGGTAGCCCTCCCTTATATAATAGCTATTCCCCTTCATCGTTAAAACTTTGATCAATATGTTCACCATCGCAAAACGGCTTATTCTTTGAATGTCCGCATCGACATAGGGTATAGTGATCTTGCGTTTCCGGTTTTTTTTCACCTTCCAAGCGAATGCTACCTTGCACAATATAAGGACCGTTTTTTATCACGATAATCTCTGGTTCTGCATGGTATGCTTGATACTCTATCCCGTTTAGTCGATACGCCAATGCGCCTGAAGGACAACGCCTTATAGCACGAATGATATCTTCAACTGACCCATTATCTGTTATAATCCATGGGTGGCGATATTTATCAAAAACCAATGGTAAATCGCTAAGACAATATCCCACATGAGCGCAAATGCGTCGATTATCTGTTATGGTAATCTGAGTCCGCTCCCCTATATAATCCTTTCGTTTTCCAGGTTCCCACTGACTGCCTTTATCCTCATCAAATTCTTCAACAAAGTGGCTTCCATCACAAAAAGGCTTGTCTTTTGAGTATCCACAACGGCAAAGGTTGATTTCCTTGGGAATCATCTTTGACGGGTCGCTAAATTTTTCCACACCCTTTTTTATCTTAAGGCGTGGAGGGTTTATTACCTTAATCGGACCATTTTTTTGAATTTGAATAACTCTTTCTTGGGGGTTTTCTGACATCCTTTCACATCCTTTTTAGTATTTGTAGCGATTATTGTTTGTCCTTATATAACAATTCCGCTATAATAGAAACATACATTAATTAAAATCAACTGACGAATGCGAGGGTTGCTTATGAAATACGTTCCAAACATTTTAACCGTCATCCGCCTGTTACTCGTCCCATTGTTTGCCATTGTATATTTTTCCAGTGCTTCCCGCGGGCACTTGATTGCACTAATAATCTTTCTCGTTGCCAGCTTCACTGATTTTCTAGATGGGTATCTAGCAAGAAAATACCAAAGCATCAGTAAAATAGGTACTGTATTAGATCCTTTAGCTGACAAGCTGATGCTTTTAACTGCATTAGGATCTTTAGCTATTGATTATGCCATTCCTTTTGTAATCTTTTACCTCTTCTTAGCCAAAGAGATTTTTATGATTTTGGCAGGAGCTATCTTGTGGTACCGTAAGGAAAGGATGGTCATTGCTTCTAGCCTTCCGGGAAAAGCTGCCACAGCACTCTCTATGTTAATGGTCATCTTATTGATTATCTATCCACACAATTCTATACTTGTCGGTGGGCTTATTGTCGCATTTGCTTTAAAGCTAATTGCTCTCTTGACCTATGTCAAAGTATATAAAGCAAACGCCTAGATAAAAACAAGCCATGCTCAACACTTAATAGATCTTGTATCTTCTGATGTATACCTATGTTTATGGTAGCAGAAGATATGATTTTTTTCAATGTTGATGCATGTCTTTTTTTACGCACAAAAAAAGCCCCAAAACCCTAGTTATCTAGAATCTTAGAACTTCTGAGAGCGCGAGACGGGATTCGAATGAATCACGCCTCGCGTATATACCGAAGAAAGGAACGTTTCGGTACGTTGTTTTTTTGGGGGACTCAGGTGGGGACTCAATGCCCCTTTTTATCTATTGGACATATTACGCTCTTATTATTTAAATATCTAAAGACCATATTTCTAAAGCTTTAACATATAAATCTTCTTGTCTTTTTTCTATATCTTCTATATCCCACTTATCATAAGATACTAAATCATTAGTTATTTGGATTTTAGATTCTGTATACTTTTCTTTTTTCTTACTAAAATTAAAATTTTGTATTTTTCTATTATATTCTTGTCCTAATAAAGTTAAATTCCCAATACGATTCAAATAATTCTTATGCAATTCTTCATCAATTTTCCAATCCTCATTTAATTTTTTAGGCATAATATGTTCCAGATGAATTTTTATATTATCTTTTCTTATTTGAATTTCTGGCTCAAATCTGTCATTCAATTCACGCAATAAAATTTTTCCATATTTTGCACTAACAGTCAAATTTAAAAAATTGCTCCTAAATATTTCGTTAGATACTATCATTTTCTTAATTCTCTCGATAATCAATTCAATTGAAAAACTACTATCGTTGCTTATTTGAAATGCAATTTGAGAAAATTCTATTTCATATTTATTTGCAACATACCCTGATACTACACAATTTCTAATATATAGTGTTTCAATATATCTTAACACGATTACAATATCATCTTCTGCATAATCCATTTTTATCATAGCCAATATAACAGGATAAAATGAACTAGTATTAATTGAATTTAAACTTTCCAAATACTGAGCTATTTCTAGACTTTCAAATTCATTATATTCATTTGGATCATCAAGACATCTGTTCTAGTCAAGCAAAATTGTCATACCAGTGGCTAGTTTGAATGTCTCATTTCAAATGGCGTCTTACCACCGTTATATGAGTGTGGTCTACGATGGTTATACCAATCGAAGATGTATTCATAGATGCCTTGGTTAAGATCTTCATCGGTCTCAAAAGAGTACTGATATACGAACTCTGTTTTCAATGTATTATAGAAACGTTCCATCGGAGCGTTGTCATAAGGATTGCCGGCTCTGCTCATACTTTGAGTAATCTCATTATTAGCACAGTAGGCATTGAAATCCCTTGAGGCGTATTGCGACCCCTGGTCGCTGTGGAGAATCAATTCATCCCTTACAGGATTTGCCTCTAGTGCAACCTCCAAGGTCTCTATGGCAAGGTTAGAATCAATCCATTTACTGTTGAGACTAGCTATAATACTGCGGTCATATAGGTCGATAATGCTACAATTGTAGCGTTTAGAACCATTCTTCAGACTAAGGTATGTAAAATCGGTACACCAAACCTGATTAGGCTTTGCAGCAGTAAAGTTTTGTCCTAACAGGTTATCAAAAATGTGATGCTGATAACCTTTGATATACGGCTTCTTCTTGCGACGTACAATGGCTTTAATGCCTATTTCACGCATGTATGAATAAACGGTACCATAAGAGCACTGAATCCCTTTACGGTTCAGTAAATCGCAGATCATTCGGTAACCAATGGCTCCGTTAAGTTCGTGATACACATCTTTGATCTGTTGCTTCAATGTTTCTTTTTGCTGACGATAGGCTGCTTTGCGGTCTTTTAGGTAATTGTAGTAGTCATTTGGGTAAAGGCTAAGTTTATTTAGCAACCAGTTTACGCCAAACTCTAGATGATACTCACGAATAAACTCGTACTTCTTTAGTCGATTTCCTTCGCGAAGAATGCTGCTGCCTTTTTTAAGAAATCATTCTCTTTCTTGGTCTCGGCAAGTTCCTTCTTCAAGCGTTGAATTTCAAGCATTTGATTTGTTTCGCTTTGTAACTGTGGGTTGTTCTTGCATTCTTCACGGTGCTTATTCAGCCAATATCTGAGTGTGCCACTACCTAAGTTGTATTCGTCGCTTAAACTTTTGATGGTTCTTCCTTCTTCAAGATGAAGACGGATAATTTTGTCCTGGAGGACCTTATCATATTTGTTATTTGCCATAATCGTAACTCCTTTTCAAGTTTGAATTATATCATCAAACTCGCTCTTGGTGTTACAACTTTATTGTATCAGAACAATCTATAATAATATGCCATATCTTTAAATAACTTTGAAAAATTTTTACATTTTGTTTTGTTGTCAATTTCTTGCTTTATTCTTCTATATAATCCCTTTTCTCTTACAAATAAATATGATGAGTTCCACAAATGTCTTAAGAACTTTGTAACATCAATTCCATTTAAAGTAGTTATTGTTTCCATCCAATTATTTTTAACTTCTTCGAGAACATCACCTGATGCCGCCATTCTAAAAAGATAGTTTTTCAATAAATCCGATGTTTCAAGTTGTTTCCCTCTTGAATTAAGCGTTTCAAAAATTATAAAAGCTTCTTCCAAGTCATCAGTGATAACAAACATAACAGTTAACTTATCTAAAACTACGTTATAAATGTCTTTAATAATTTCATAAGAATCTTCTTCAGTTTCTTTATCAGCAAACTCATTTAATTTCTTATAAAAATAATCATAAGCCTCTTTAATTAACGTATGTGATGGCTTTTTATCTTTAGCCTTTCTATTATCACACTGTATATATTCTTTAAAAAATTCTTTATCAATCTCACCTAAAAATAAATTTAATTCATTAATCTCCTCATCATATCTTCCAATGTATTTAATACTTATATCTTGTGATTTATGTTTTGCTCTACCATCTACCATTTCATCAAAAATTGATTTTATTGCTGATAATAAAATCACAATAGTGCTAATCCTTTGTTGACCATCAATAATATATTTTCTTCCCTCTTCTTTATTATTGTGAATTACAATTTGACCATAAAAATGAGAATCTTTCTCTTCATTTAATGTAAATATTATGTCCTCTAATAATTCAGCAATTTGTTCATCCTCACCCCAAGAATATGGCCTTTGATAATCCGGGATATAAAACACATCATTTGATAGTAAATTTTTCATATCTTTTTTTCCAAAATCAATAATACTCATATACTACTCCCTTTCTTTATCTAATTATTTTATAACACCTAAAATTTTATTATTAATATTATATCATAAAATTCAATATATCTCTGATATTAGTATTTCATAATAATCTATTCTAAATAATTGTATACAACCATATCCAACCGATTATGCCCCAAATCTTTCGTCAATACTTCAAGAGCCTTCTTATCAAAACCTCGATAATCTTTTCCATCTTTCCGATTACCCAATATCTCCTCATACCTATTCCTTGCATACTCCCTTCTAAATGCATGATTATCTATCTTTTTCGTATATTTATTAAACAAGTTTTTTCCCATTTCACAATCAACTAAAATAATTTTCAAGGTTTCCTGATATTTCACCAAAATATGAGCATCACGCTCTTTTCCTCCCTTTTCAGTAAGATAAACTTTTACCGGCACTCCATCTTTCCATAAAAAGCATTCTGGTGTAACAACAAGAACACTTTCTCTGCGACAGCCACTAGCCTTTGCAAACATAATCTGATCTTTATAATTATTAGGATTGTACTTCTTATCATTTTCTGTATCCAACCGACTTCTTTTTATATCTTTATATGAGCGTTCTTTAATTCCTGCATCTTTTTTTGTCACAAAGAAATTAAACAACTTGTTCAACGCAGCCATATCCTTACTTATGGTATAGGCCGACTTCTCATCTTCTTGACGGTATTGCAGATATTCGACCACATGCTCCATTTTGACCTACCTTACATCTTTGATGTTTTTATACTCTTTCTTCATATATTTTGAGAATTCGATACTGGTTTGTTTATACGCATCATAAGTCTTATAACTATGAATGCCTACTGTTCTATTATGTGTTGCTTCTTTTCCCATCATATCTTTATATTCCTGCTTTGCCTGATGCCGACTTTCCCCCGGAGAAAACATTTCCTCCATCCGGCAATGCAGTTGATAATCTATTAGCGACATTCTTGCCATAAAGACCACTCCCCCTCAAATCTGTGCATAACAAATACACCACTCGTTAAGTAAATTTGCTTTCTTTTTTGACTAATCTTAAAGTCTGTAACGCCCTTAAAACCTGATATCTGCACTCCATTCCTTCATATTATTTGCTCGGGTTAGTCCGCTGGGGTTTATATTCCCCAAAAGGGATAATATAACCCCTAGCGTCTGCATCTCATGCATCCCATATTACTTCACTCCATCCCTTTCTATTCATCAATTAAACTGCATCAGATACATCTCTATATACGAAACCGCCCAAGCTACATCAAACCTTCTTAGAATTCCAAATTAGTTGGAAAATCAATCAAAACCATATTGCCCATACCTTATAAACAATCATCAAAATCAAGAAAAATATATCCTGTTTTTTTGATTTCGCTTTTTACATTCGTAAAATGCCCTCTAACTTAAACGAAAGAGGGCGATTTTTATGCACATGAATGAAACAGATAAATTACTTTTGATGGAATTGATTAATGATGGTACACTGGTATCAGACAACGTACCGAAACAATTAAGTCAAATGAAAAAGAAAAAAGTTGCTGCATTACACAAGTACGATATCACTGAACCCAAGACTGAGAAAGCACGTTGGCAAACATATCTACCAAATGATGCTGGTACTAGAGGTAAAAAGATTTCCGCTACAACAGAGGAACGTCTTTACCAGAAGCTATATGATTATTATTTCGTTAATAACCGCTCCAAAGTGACTTTAGAGACACTTTATCCAGAATGGCTGAATAAACGTAACGAAATGAATCTTAGCGACCGTACAATCCACCGTGATACAAACCGATGGGATAAGTATTATAAGAATCATCCAATTGTCAAACGTCCTGTTACTAAGATTAAGCCAGAGCATTTGGAAAAGTTCTTTCACCAATGTATTAAGGACTTCAGTTTAACCAAGAAAGAATTGGATAGTATAAAGTTCATCATGAAAGAATTGATTGGTATGGCCCTGAAAAAGGAAATCATCAGCAAGAATCCTTTTTATCTGGCTGATATAAAGCCTTACGGCTGTAAGCAACCGACTAAGAAAAATGACAGAAGTCGTGTATATCTACCCAGTGAAAAAGAAAAGATGTTCATGGCTCTGAATATGGACTTATTGGAGCATCCTGATGTTACCGATGCTTATGCAGTTTTTCTGTTATTTAAGTTGGGACCCAGAATCGGAGAAGTTGCTGCTCTCAAGGGACAGGATATTGATTTCATCAACAAAGAAATTCATATCCAACGCATGGAAAGCAGGGAAAAAGACGAAAACGGTAAGTTTGTACCTGTTGTCGTCGAATATACGAAAACAGAAAGCAGTAACCGTTTCTTGGATTTAGATGATTATGCACTGGATTTGTTAACAACAGTGATGGCTATTAACAAAGGCTTAGGTTACGATGACGATGATTTTATTTTTGTTGATGCCAATGGCAGAACAAAGATCAGAGAAATTGATAATCGAATCAGAAAGTGTTGTAAATCAGCCGGCATTGAGGTTAAATCCGCCCATGATATAAGACGAACGGTAGCTTCAGAATTGCATTCAAATAATGTCCCGATAGAATTAATCAGAGATTTAATGGGACACAAAGAAATTTCTACTACTTATGGATATATCTATGACAACAACGAAAAGTCAGTACGCAGACGAATTATCCATGAAGCTTTAAGTTCAATGAACGGACTCAAGGGGACTCAGAGAGGAACGGGATACTAATCACTTTCCAAAAGCGAAAGTGATTAGTCGCGAGGGTCGGCTTATGCCGACTGGCAACATACGTTGCTGTCATATATGCAAAGGCACAAAAATACCTGCAAGCAGCTATTTTCGCACCTTCACATATATAACGTCCTCGCTCTACACATTTGGTATAATCCTCGTTTTTTACGCGTAAAAAAACCCCAAAACCCTTGATTTATCAAGAATCTTGAAGCCTTTATAAAGAGCGCGAGACGGGATTCGAACCCGCGACCCTCGCCTTGGCAAGGCGATGCTCTACCACTGAGCCACTCACGCATATAATAAATCATTCTTACAATGACTTCGGAGACAAATCGAACTATTAGGTTCGAATTGGAAACGCTAGTCAATGTTAGAGGTATTTATGTAATATAGTAAATCATGTTTATGTAGACTTGATAGATAATTCAAGCTATTGGCTTGTGCTCTATCGCTACCGACTTGATGAATTATAGCATAGGAAAAAAATATTGTCAATAGACCTTTTGCAAAAAACTTGTTATAATTGTGGAACACTATATCTTAGGAGATTCATTATGTTAAAGACTAAAAAAAATATATCCCTTATAATTATTTTATTTTTACTGGTAGGAGCCTTTGCTTTATTTATCTTTTGGTTTTGTCCATCAAAAAGTTTTGCGCCTTCACCGAGATTTCCTTGGCGTCTATCCACAAATCTAAGCCATGAATCCACAGCGACTTCTCTCGACTTACCTTCTAACACCATGTCTTGGATAGATAAGAAGCTAGCTACCATGACAATTGAGGACAAAGTTGCGCAACTTTTTATGATTGATCTGTATACAGTGAATAATACGCCCGGACTTTTATCGACTTCTACTGAGATTGAAGATTTTTTATCCGCTTATCCGGTCGGAGGTATTATTCTCTTTGGAGAAAATATTAGTACCGCTACACAAACCCAACAATTAATTACTGACTTGCAATCAACTGCGGATATTCCTTTGTTCATGAGTGTTGATGAAGAAGGTGGACTTGTATCACGTATGGGCTCCAAAGATATCGGCGTGACTCACCTTCCCACCGCTGCTAAGCTAGCATCAAACTATAGCATTGGCGAAGCCCATGCCTTAGCTAAAACATTAGGGCAGCAATTGGCTTCTATTGGCATTAATATGAACTTTGCTCCAGTTCTTGATGTGAATACCAATCCAGACAATCCCGTCATTGGTACACGTGCTTTTAGTTCAGATCCTAGCATTGTAGGAGACTATGGAACTGCGTTTATGAAAGGGCTTATGGAATCCTATGTGCTTCCTGTCGGCAAGCATTTTCCTGGACATGGTGATACACAGACAGATACCCATCTTGAAGTGACCTCTATTGATCATTCTCTTGACCGTCTACGCAGTGTCGAATGGCTTCCTTTTCAACAAGCAATTAACGATGGTATTCCCGTACTAATGACTGGGCATATCCATACACCCAACGTAAGTGATGATAACCTTCCGGCTTCTCTTTCGAAAGTTATGACCACGGATTATCTACGCAACGAACTGGGATTTGATGGTGTCGTTGTCACCGATTCCCTTCGTATGAAAGCTATAAGCGATACTTATCCCGCTTCTGAGGTTGGTGTCCTTGTCCTTGAATCCGGCAGTGATCTCATCCTCTTGCCTGATGATTTTTATGAGGCTTATGAAGGCATAATAAACGCCCTAGCTTCCGGTCGAATGAGAGAGGAGAGGATCGACCTTTCACTAAGGCGAATATTGACTTTAAAAAATACTCTTATGGTGCAACCGGAGGAAGGGTAAATCCTACACGTTCACCAAGTGTTGTGGCTGCTCCATCAATAGTTGATATATTATTTAACAGTACTTCTGTTTCTAATGTACTCCCTTTTGTGTCTAAGGTAATAATCAGAAGGTACCTGGAATTATCCTCTTTCAGTTCAAACGCAACGCTTTGCATTCCATCTGCCGATAAAGAAATCGTCGAACTTCCATCGTCGAGCATAACGACATTATTGTCTACATAGATTTCATAGTCCATGCCAGGTAGCATAGACGTATCCGATAACTCGATGTCCACACTATTACGTACCTCTTGCGTAATACGAAGTGCTGCCATCCTTAGATTTGCCTGTTCTTGGGTTTGCCCGGAACCATAGTTGATTCCATCTACATTAAAGACCAAAAAACCAAAAATCATGGTTATAACAATACCCATAATAGCAATGACTGTCACAATTTCCATTAATGTAAATCCAACCTCGTCATGGACTTTCTTCTGTATATAACGGAATAAACATATATATACTCTCTTCAAGATAATCGCCACCTTTACCTTCTTTTATAATCGTTAAGCCTTGAGCGTTAAAGTCAACCAATGTACCACTGCTCCAATCAAATACAATCGGCTGATCATCAATTACGCGCGATGCATCTAAAGCCAAATATGTCGCCCCAGTTGTATCCGTGGGCAATTGTCGCACTTTAGCAAGTTCCCCTTCATATTCTTTTTGTATAGTATACGCCTGCTTTGACAACTCTTTTGAAGCAAATAGCGTGTTATATGCAAAGTGCAATCCACTAAAAGCTGCAATCATAATAATCGATAATAATGCAATGGATAAAATCAATTCAAGTAGCGTAAATCCAGCTTGATGCATGATTTTTCTTTTTATTGACATAGCATTTCCACCTCTTCTCATTCCCAATATGCAATTCCCATTTCTTTATATAAAATCACATTTGGATCGGACGGATTCAACTGATGAAAGGATGATGAAGCCTCAATATTAACTTCTTTGGCATAGATTCCTCCATAAACTGTTGTCGCCCCGTTCTTTAAGTTTACAATTGCCTCTGGACCAATGATAAATCCGTAAAAATCCGGATTACTATCTATCTCTGCCACGATCGGACGCGAAGTAAGCGGGTTTAAATAAAAGGTCAATAATTCCGGATGTCCAGCGACACCGATAAGCGTATTTTTGACAATGGTCAAATCTACTTGATTATCTTCTGGTATATCCATTATATAAAACCATATCCGATTATCGTTATGCACATTAATAGTTCCTGAAATTTCAATCCCATCTTCTACGATAACCATTACGTTATGGTTCCCATATATGTCCAACGTCGCATCTTTTCCAAAATTCGCCTCACCTTCAAGATAAAGGATAAGCCATTTTTCTGCGCCGCCGGGATTGGATGTTGACAACTCAAACGTATCTTCATGATCTTCATATGGCTGCATATAATACTTTGCAAAATCCGTATTAACAGCTATGCTTCCAGTATAATCATCATCCCATCGGCTTATAATCATTGATTCTCGAATATCCACATCTATATCATATTCGCCAAACATCATCATCTCTGCCGGCGTAAGTCCACCACCTGTTTGTTTAACAAGTTTTATACCTGCCTGACTTGGATCAATAAATGTCCCTGACTGATCCAAGGCATCATAGATATCTGAAATCTCAGGTACTGCAATAGTAATATTATTTGCAGTATTTCGTGTCACCGTCCCAGTAACTCCATCTTCATCTCCTGCGGGCTTAAATTCTATATCTCCACCTGAGCCCAAGTCGCCATCAAAGTCCTTGATACTCACATCATCCATTGTTTCTTTTGCATAGACTCCAAAATCCAGATTCGAGCGTTCACGGTATTCCATCATGATTTTAACCGTCGCTTGCGCCTCTTGATATGTTCCTGTGGAGATGATACGGTAGAATCCATCTTCGTCAACACGCTCAACACTAACAACGGCATCTCCTACACCATCTAGCATATTATTTGCCTGGGTAATCTGTTGTCCGCTATAAAAGTATTGATAATATGCATTATCCATTCGTTCTAGTTCCATTGCAACAGATTCCGCACCTGCACGAGCGATATAATACGCTTTCATCTCGTTCGTCTGATAGCGCACCTGATTGTTTTCACTGGTTGTTATTTGAATAAGACCTGCTACTAACAAAAAGGAGACAACCATCACGACGAGAATATATGCAAATGTTGATCCTTTTTCCCCACGTATTTTCACATTCATTTTCTTCACCTACTCTTCACGAATCACAAGCTTATTTATGATAGTATAATAAGTAGACAGCTTCTGCTTTTGTCAATTGCCCATTAAGGTTTGACCAATTTTTGGCAGGTACACCTTTATCTGCAACTAAAGCATTACCAATATTGGCAAAAGAATAATCTTGAGTTCCTTTGATGTTATTCATAATATATTCAATCTCACCATAAGTGATAGGATTTCTCGGGCGCAATGTATTATCTGTATATCCTTCAATGATTCCACTGATATATCCGCGATATATAGCTTTTGCAAAGGCATTTTCAAGACTTCCTAGCTCATCGTAATCATCAAAGGATGTTAAGTCCATGGTATCTTCTTCATTGACACTTTCCCATCCGTAGACTTTATCCATCATAACGATAAATTCACCACGGGTTATAGGTGTATCCGGTTTAAATGTCATATAAGGGTCTAAAAACAAATATCCCGCTTGTAAAAACTCGTTAATCTCAGCTTCCATATAATGTCCTTCAATATCTGTAAATGCGTAATTCAAATCATAATTAAATAGTCCTTGATCTTCTTGTGTATAAATATAGCGTACAGCTTCTGGATTTGGTTGATAAGGGGCAAACGGATCTTCCTTATAAAACAGATCATCAATATACCATTCATAAAGTTGATCTTTTATGTTTACATCGGCTACAAGTGTATATACGGCTAACTCCATCTGACCTACAACTTCATCAATCGATTTTTTGCTAAGATTGGCATATGTCATATTGACATGTTTTTGAAACTGCCACATGTTTTTAAATACATTCACAACAGAGCCATATTGACCTTCGCTTGTGATTTCAATAACGTCTTTTTGAAAAGTTATCCCTTCAATCTCCACCTGTTCAGGTGTTCTAAAACTTAACAAAGTTCCTTCAAGGAATGGGATATTCAAAAAGTCATTAAATAAAAGTATTAACTCTTCTTGAGGCGTTGTATTAAAATATTGTGCCGCTTTTTGTTCAATGGCAACATAGTTTGTCTCTATCTTTTGATCGAGCATCTCTTCATTTTTTATCATCGTTTCCAAACGTTCAAGTTCTACCGTCTCAACCCGAAGTTCTTGGCGCATAGCTTCCATTTCAATCCATTGCGGTTCTAAAATATATACAAATGCCACCCACAGGATGATAAAGGTAATTAAACTAATTAGCAAAATATGTTCACGCGTTGATATCCTCATTGAGTGTCACCTCCAATCACTGCTTGCATGGAGAATTGATAATCATGGATTTCGGTTTCATCTTGTTCTATACTCGAAATAAACACGTCTCCAATGGTATCCGTCAAGCGTAGATTATGTGCAAATTCAGCAATGGCAGGTCGATTGTCAGCTCGGCCGACGATAAACATTTGCCCTTCAATGATTTCAAGCTTTTCCAAATTAGCATCCATCGGTATATTATCACTAAGTAGCGCCAATATATTTTCTGACACTTGATTTTCCGATAGAATCACTTGATTGGCTGCATCAATATTTTGCTGAATATTTTCCAATTGGACAAGAAGCTCTTCTTTTTCCATAATACGAGTAATATCATCGTTGGACTGAATCTCTCGAATACGATCTTTGGTTATGTTTAGGTTCATCTGGAGTGCTGACTTTTGCGTATATGTCCATGCAACAATTCCAACCATTCCAAGTATCAGTGTTATACATATGATTGACGCAATAATCATACTCGGTTTTTTCGGTTTTTTCGCTTCATTTTCTTGAAAGAAATTATAATCAAACATCTCTCCACCTACCTTCGATACATAACGCCAAGTGCGTTAAGTACTTCTGAAAGTTCATATTGTCCATTCTGGCTTAAGGTCACAGAACTGATTTCTCGCACTCTTTCAACGGGTAGATTATATCTATTTTCAATATATGCTTCAATCCCATTGATTTTGGATATGCCACCATATAGATAGATATGCTCAATTTGTTCTTCATTGTTGCTGCGCGATACATAATATCTAAACACTTTTGTAATCTCATCCATCCATTGATCTAAGACAAATTGTATCGCTCGTGCGACACCGCTTTCCACAGATTCATCAATGCTATATTGGCTGATGTCATGTATCTCTTGCTTACGTACTTTGGCTTCATCCAAAGAAAGTTCTGTAAATTCCACAATGGCCTGATCGATATCTTTAGCTCCAAAGTTTAGCAACCGTTGAAAGCGAAACTTTCCATGTTTAAAAATATTCACACGTATTTTTTCGTATCCCAGGTCAATAAAAGCTACTGTCATGTGCTTAAAGTCTGAGCTTCGATTAATACGTTCTTGGTTTTCAATAAGTTTTCCCAATGCATTAGCCTGTGTATCTAAAACCATAGGAGTTAACCCGGCTTTATCAATAAAGGTCTTATATTGCTTAATCATGCGCTTAGGCACCGCTGTAACTAACATCTCAGCAAAAGGACTATTACCCGTCTGCGTTTCTTCAATAAGAATAGATTGAACACTATAATTTTCCATATCTACCGGCAAAAACTGTTCTACTTCAAATTTTGCAATCTCTTGTAAATTTTCTTTATTAATACTTGGCACTTTTACATCACGCATAATCATCTGCCCGCTATCTGTTGTGCAAAAGCATCGATGGCTGTGAATATGATGCTGACGTAATGTGTTTTTTAGATTTTTGCTTAACCATTCAATGTCTTTTATTTCTCCATCACTATAGAGACCACTCGGTATGGATTGGGTAATAACATCTTTGATGACGAGTTGATTTTTATGAACATCGCCATAGACAATCTTCATGGAATGCCCACCCATCTCTAAAGCGATAATATTTTTATTGATTTTTTTCAATTTATCTTTTTGTCCTCGCATCCCACTCAACTCCTTTACCTCATGTGTGCGTTCAAAGGGATCCATGCGCCGAAATCCGGCGCATGGCGTATTGTTCTTTATTAACTTCCTAAGGGGTTGTATAACCGTCCACTGAATTATACGAAACACTCTCGCTACCATTAGATATCGTGACTGTAGCCACTCCATCTGTCATAGCAATAGTAGGTGTATTCGTATAATATTGAAGCACATCCCCAGGATCCTCAACTAATCCTGCTCCATTAGATGTATCAATATCTGTTATACCCACAGCTGCTGGTTGTTCATTTGCAGCCCAGTAAAGTTCTGCGGCTCTGGCTACAACAGCTGCATATTCTTTATCTGCTGCAATCTCAGCTTGGGTGGTAAATCCAATGAGACGCGGTACAGCAATAAGTGCCAATATACCTAAGATCACAATAACGATAATAATCTCCATGAGTGTAAATCCTTCATTTTTTTTCATGTGTTTTGTTAGTTTTTTCATTCTTCATTCCTCCTCAATATTCTTTTCTAAAAACCTTATCCAGTTACTTTGATATCGTTTGAAACATATCAAACATGGGTAGTGCCATAGCAATAACAATAAATCCGACAATAAATGCCATCACTAAAATCATCAGTGGCTCAAACATGGTGACCAATCTTGCTAATGCCGTCTCAACTTCTTCATCAAAAAAATCTGCTGTCTTATCCAAGATCTCGTCTAGTGTTCCCGACTCCTTTCCGATTTCCATCATTCCGTCAACCATCGGCGGGAACAAATGGCTCTCACGAACCACTTCGTGCAAGTCATTACCCTTTTGGATGTCCTCACGGAAGGATAGAATTGCTTCTGCAAATATTTGGTTACTAATCACATCTGCCAGATTTTTTAATGCGGTCAACATAGGTACGCCACTTGAAAGCATGGTGGATAGATTTCTTGTGAATCGTGCAGTGATGATTTTTGTATTCACATCTTTAACAACAGGCATCTTAATCTTTAACCAGTCTATATGGTGACGACCGATTTTTGAATGAATGTATTGATGCACAACAATCACCACGGTAAGAATGCCAATAAGTATAAGTACACTATGCGTGCGAACGAAGGTGCTAAATCCTAGAAGCATCTGTGTCATCATGGGTAATTCTACATCGCTTTTTTCAAACATGGATACAAATGTAGGAAGTATAAAAGTTACCAAAAATGCAACGACAAGTATCGACATAATCATGAGAATGATTGGATAGACCATTGCCGATTTGATTTTACTTTTTAACTTGTTCTCTTTTTCAAAATAATCTGCTAAGCGTAGGAAAATTGTGTCCAAATTTCCACTCATCTCTCCCGACTCAACCATATATATCATGAGCTCCGGAAAAACTTTCGGATGGTTCTTCATGCTTAGCGAAAGCACTGTGCCTTTTTGTACGTCGCGATGCAGGTCACTGACCACCTCTTGAAACCTACGTTTTTTTATTTGTCGCTTCATAATATCCAAACTTTTGGAAATCGTACTTCCTGCCTTTAACATGGCGTGAAGCTGGCGGCAAAAAAAGGATAAATCTTTGGCTTTGACTCCTGCCCAAAAAGCCACCTCTTTAGTTCCTACCTGTTGCTTTTCTTGAATATCGATAGGATAGTTGTTATTGTTTTTGAGCATTTCGATAACATCACGGCGTTGATCTGCTACAAAAATACCTTCAACGATTTCTCCATTAGCCTTCATTGCTTTATATTGATATTCCATAATTCACCTTCTCTAGTAAGAGATTTCTTTTAACAACTCTTCTCGGTCAAATGCATATTCAACGGCTACCTCACTTGTAATTTTTCCTTTTTTATATAGCGACTCCAAGTATTGATCCATTGTAATCATCCCACTGTTTTTTCCGGTCTGGATTTCATTAAGGATTTGATGGGTTTTTTGTTCACGTATTAAGTTTCGCACCGCCATCGTCGGAAGCAGTATCTCCACAGCAGGAACGCGTCCTTTTAATTCTTTTGTTGGAAGCAACTGTTGAGAAATAACCCCTTGGAGTACAGATGCTACCTGCATACGTATTTGCGATTTGCTATGTTCTGGAAAGGCATCAATAATACGGTCAATGGTTTTTGCACTTCCAATCGTATGTAATGTACTAAAAACAAGATGCCCCGTCTCTGCTGCAGTAAGTGCAATCTCGATGGTTTCTAAGTCTCGCATCTCTCCGACAAGAATAACGTCTGGGTCTTGTCGTAAGGCTGCACGTAACGCTTTGTTAAAGGATTGGGAATCTGTCCCTATCTCCCGTTGACCTACGACACTTTTTTTGTCAGAAAATAGGTATTCAATCGGATCTTCTAACGTAATAATATGACACTGTCGCGTTTTGTTGATTTCTTCAATTAAAGATGCCAGCGTCGTTGATTTTCCGCTTCCTGTCGGTCCGGTCACCAAAACCAAACCATTTTTTAAACTTGTTAGCCGTAACAAACTGTCCGGAATATTTAATTGAGCTAATGTTGGAATCTCAAAGTTCACCATCCGCATCGCTAAACAATAAGTGTTGCGTTGTCTATAACCATTGACACGGTATCTTCCCGTTCCTGGAACCGAATAGGAAAAGTCAAACTCACCTTGTTTTTCTAACATTTCCAGCTGTTCTACAGATAACATGGTCTTTAACAGTTGATAGATTTCTTCATTGGATATAGGCTCATCCCCTATTGAATGTAGAATCCCATCAATACGCAAAATAGGTTTTGTTCCGGCTTTTAGATGAATATCTGATGCTTTCGTTTCTTTACCTTTTTGTAGTATCTCCATTATATCCAAGAGATCTCCTCCTCTCCTTATTCTGTTCCGCTAGATAACTTGACCAACTCTTCGACTGTGGTTATTCCCTGTAGAACTAAGTCTAAGCAACTACTGTAAAGGGTTGTCATTCCTTCTTCCATCGCTTTTTTCTTCAAGATATCCGCACTCTTATTCTCATCAATGAGGGTACGAATTCCATAGGTTATTGGCATAATTTCATAGACGGCAATACGCCCTTTATATCCTGTATGGTTACACAAATTACATCCTTCACCACGGTATAGGGTGTTTGTTTGATTTTTTATAACTTTTAGCTCATGTGCACTAGCTTCATAAGGTTGCTTACAGTTAGTACATATGCGCTTAACCAAACGCTGCGCCACAATCCCTTTAATGGAACTGGATAATAGATAGGGTTCTACTCCCATGTTGACCAGTCGTGGGATTGAAGATGCTGTGTCATTGGTATGCAAAGTCGATAAGACAAGGTGTCCGGTGATTGCTGCTCGAACAGCAATCTCTGCTGTTTCCCCATCACGGATTTCACCGATCATAATAACATCTGGATCTTGGCGTAATATGGCGCGTAGACTATTTGCAAATGTTAATCCTGCCTTGACATTGACTTGTGTCTGATTGATACCTTTAATCCTATACTCTACCGGATCTTCTACTGTTATGATGTTTTGCTTGATATTATTTATCTCCATCAAGGTTGCATAGAGGGTTGTCGATTTTCCACTACCCGTCGGTCCAGTTACTAGGATGATACCGTTAGGAACATGAATCATATGTTCATATCGATTGGATTTAAACTCTGTCATGCCCAGTTCTTTAATTGTTAAGAGCTTGGCACTGCGATCAAGTAGACGTATGACAGCTTTTTCTCCATAAATTGTTGGCATCACGGAGATTCGTAAATCAATCGAACGTCCGTTATATTCCACTTCCACGCGACCATCTTGTGGGACTCTGTTTTCTGCTATATCCATATATCCCATGATTTTAATACGTGTAATCAATGATGAATGGGATTTTTTATTAAGCTGCATATGTTCATACAAGTCACCGTCTACACGAAAACGAATCCGTACCGCTTGATCATCCGGTTCAATATGGATATCACTGACATTGCTTTCAGCTGCTTGTAAAATAATAGAATCAATGAGTTTAACAACCGGAGCATTATTTACATCCGATATGGATTCTAAATCCAATTGCTCTTCATCCATATTCCCTGTGAATTTATGACTAAATTCACTTACCGCTGCCTCAGCCGAGCGTTTTTTATAATATTGCTCTATGGCTAAGAGAATCTCTTTTTCTGTTGCCAAATATGGCTTTATATTTAATCCGGTAGCAAGTTTCAAATCATCAATCGCAAATAAATTCAGTGGATCTGCCATTGCTACTTCCAAATTTTTATTATCTACATTTATAGGTATGAGCATATATCTTCGCGCCATCTTGGAACTAATGAGTGCTGTCGCTCGTTCATTCACATCATAGGTATTTAATTGAACACGAGGAATTTGATATTGAACTTCCAGCACTTCGATAATCTGCTTTTCGGTTACATACCCTTCATCAATGAGTATCTTACCTAATACCTCTTTGCGTTCCCCCTGCAAACGTAATGCCTCTAATAATTGTTCATCTGTTATTATTTCACTATCAACCAAAATCTCTCCTAGACGTTTTACGCGTTCAACCATCTTATCACCTTCTTTTACTATATAATTCGAGGGTATAGATTATTTTGGGTACCTTTTTATAAAAAAAACAGAAAAAAGTATAAACTTTTTTCTGTTTTCTTGATTTTATTCTTTTTTCTTATCTTTTTCCAGCTGACTAGAAGCCTCTGATTTTTCTTTTTTCTTTTCATCTATTGCATTGGGCGCTACATCCGTTGAATCCGGTTTGTTTGATTGCTCCACATTATTCGATTGCTCGGGTTTGTCCGGTTTATTTGGATGTTCAGGCTTATCCGGCTGGTCGGGTTTGTCTGGCTGCTCTGGTTTATCGGGTTGTTCCGGTTTGTTCGGTTGCTCAGGCTGCTCGGGTTTGTCCGGGTGCTCCGGTTGCTCGGGTTGTTCCGGTTTGTCCGGTTGCTCGGGTTTATCCGGGTGCTCCGGGTTATCTGGTTGTTCCGGGTTATCCGGTTGTTCGGGCTGGTCCGGTTGTTCCGGTTTGTCCGGTTGCTCGGGTTTATCCGGGTGCTCGGGTTTATCCGGTTTGTTCGGTTGCTCAGGCTGCTCCGGTTTGTCCGGTTGCTCGGGCTTATCCGGTTTGTTCGGTTGCTCGGACTGATCCGGTTTGTCTGGGTGCTCGGGCTTATCCGGCTGGTCCGGGTTATCCTGCTGCTCCGGTTTATCGGGGTGCTCAGGCTGCTCCGGTTTGTTCGGTTGCTCGGGCTGTTCCGGCTGGTTCGGGTTATCCTGCTGCTCCGGTTTATCCGGGTGCTCGGACTGGTCCGGTTTATCCGGGTGCTCCGGCTGATTTAAAGATTCTTCTACACTTTCTATTCCTGCTGCCGGATATATACGAATCGGATGCTCTTTTGGTTGATTGTTATTCTGCTCTTTTTGTAGTGTATCAACTAAATCCGAGATTTCCATGTCTTGAACATGCTCTTGCTCATAATCTGTCGCCTGTTGCGCCTGCTTCATCAATACATATTTACCTACGGATATTTTTTGCTCTTTGGCTTGATTAATCTCTTCTCTGGATGCATCTACATATGCAAATGTATACTTTTCTTCATAACGTTTTCTATAACTATCGATTGTTGTATCTATCTTATCAGAATAGGTATCTTCAGCCTCACCCAATAAACCATAGGAGACAAGAACCGTACCTTGATCAACGAGATACCCAAGTTTTACTGAAGATGTAGTCAAGTATTCAAGCACTTCACTTAACGACCGGCTCTTTTCATTATATCCTTCTACAATCTTTTGCCCTTCTTCATTCAACGGTTCGATATAATCTATTTGTTGTTTATTATTTATGTAGAGTTCAAGACTTGGATTCACATCAAAGGTAAGTATAGCATAGGGCTGATACATCGGTCCACTTAACCTCTCCATGGAAACCATCAAAAAAAATAGCACCACAAAAGAAGCGATTGCTAATCGAAAAAAATATTTTTTCTCCCGTGACTTTTGCCTCCCGCCAACGTAAAAGTCCTCAGTAAAATAATAAATTATCTGATTTTCCACCATATTGGACTTTCTTATTAACCGGACAATTTTTTTATCCTCTGTCATTGCTAACGCATATTTTCTTTTTACCTCAAGTACAACTGCTTTTTTCATATAATCACCTCTCATTGACCTAAAAAATCAATGACACATTGTATTTCATAATGATACGCTATTAAAATTGCTGAAATCGTTTTTTTATGGCTTTTTACAAATTTAAGGGATTGATCATATTCGCGGCTAATTAAGGTTACAGGAAGTCTTTTTTTCTCGATTAAGGCATGCATAATATCCGAATTCGACTGTAGCTTTTTAGCCAATTCGATAATATGTCTACGTGTCTCATCATGTTTTGGATGCTCACTGATAAGCACTTCATAGTTTAGCCCAAATACATGGAGATGTTCTTTATATACTAAAAGTTCATCACGCATAATAATTAATTCTTCAATATTATCTGAGACGATATCTGTTTCTGTGATTTGCGTTTCTTGATGATTGGATATATGGCGATAGTAGTCTACTATCTTATTATGAATCACCGTTTTTGCATAACTATAAAACTTGCCCTTATCCGCATCATAATGATCAAGACAATCATTAAATGCTTCCAAGGCAATATTGAGCTCATCACTATTACCAACTTCTACATATTTTTTAGTAATTGTTGACACGGTTTTAACAATAAATGGAAAGTTCTCCTGTATTGTTTGATTACGCTCTCTCTCAGTCATATGTTCACCACTTTCGGCAGACTACTATGATTATCGTATTAATTCTATTATACCATAATCCTTCCAAAAGCAATACACTTTGACTTTTTCACTATAGAATTCGTATAACCACGGTTTTTTAGGTACCTTTTTCATTTTTTTTATTGACATTCTCTATATAGGTATGCTATTATTGTTCTTGCGTCACGTGATATACGCAATTTATTATGCAGTTGTGGCGGAATTGGTATACGCGCAAGACTAAGGATCTTGTGGGCTTAGGCCCGTGGGGGTTCGAGTCCCCCCAACTGCATTGTTGTTGTATCAAGGCATAGAGAATATCTTAAGTATAAGATGTTCTTTTTTATTGTTCGGAATCATAAACGGGGTATAAATGCAAAAAACATTATACATGTTATGTAGCTATCATGACATAAAAAAAGCCGTTGTGCTCTACGTTGAGCACAACGGCTTTTACATGTCATCTATTGTACAATAGCTTTTGCAAAAAATTGTGGAAGATGAAAGTTTGGATTTTCGCTTACAATCGGATTATAACTTGCATAATGCTCGATTTCTTTGCTTTCTGCAATTTTATAAAAGTTGCAGTAAAAACACTCCCCTGTTTTTAAACTTTCTATTCCTGTCAATTCTTGAATTAAAGACATCGGAATGACTAAGTCTACCGTCCAATGGTCTTTAAGAACTTCTGCACGCACATTACATTTATCATACATTGTTTGCGAAAGTACGTTCCTGTCATGGCGTCCATAACCATAGTTTGCAAGCATGGCTCCATTTGAATTAATTTCAAAATTCATATACAAGGATTCTTGATCAGGTTGCGTCTCTTGAAAGGAAACAAAAACCTCTACCGCACTATCACGGTATACCGGATCCTGAGGTTTCGTGTATGTTCTCTGGGGATTTTCTTCTTCCACAACAAACCGAACAACAAGTCCGACACCTTCAAGGTATGCCATATACCCGTATGCTACCGGTTTGTATACACAATTCCAGTTAAAATTATTAATTTCAAGTCGCTGTGCCTTTTCAATCTCTTGTAATGTCTCAATCTTGCAAACTTTATATTCCATACAATCTCCTAACAATCTCCTATTTTAACATTTTTTTAAATTCGTCTGCTACAAACTGTACTTGTGTTCCAACGATAACTTGTACACTTGTTTTACTTGGGCGAATAACCCCTGCCACGCCTGCAGCTTTGATTTTCTTATCATGAACCTTGGTATAATCTTTAACTTCAAGACGAAGTCGTGTAATACAGTTATCTGCGCTAATTACGTTTTCTTTACCGCCTACCCCTTCTAATATTGCAGCTGCAACAGCTGTAAAGTCATTGTTTTTAAGTTGTACATTGACTTCATCTTCTGTGTCATCTTCTCTACCTGGAGTTTTTAAGTCAAACTTCAAGATAACAGCTTTAAAGATAACATAGTATAATGCAAAGAAACCTGCTCCTACTGGAAGTAATAATAACGGATTAAGTGCCATTGGTGCTTTAAAACTTAAGACGTAGTCAATAAGACCTGCGCTAAAGTTAAATCCTGCACGTGCAGGCAATAATGCAACGATAAATGAAGAAACACCGGCCAATAAAGCATGTACTACATAAAGTACTGGTGCTAAGAACATAAACGCAAATTCTAATGGCTCAGTTACACCTGTAAAGAATGAACATAATGCTGCCGCACCCAAAAGACCACCTGCGATTTTACGCTTGCTATCTTTTGCTGTATGATACATAGCTAAGGCTGCCGCTGGCAATCCAAACATCATTACCGGGAAGAAACCAGACATATACATACCTGTTGTTCCCAATACGCCATTACCTTCTGCTGACCAGAAGTTTGTCAAGTCGTTAATTCCAGCTACATCAAACCAGAATACTGAGTTTAAAGCATGGTGTAAGCCAAGTGGAATCAATAGACGATTTAAGAAAGCATAGATTCCAGCCCCAACAGCTCCGGTTCCTAAAATCGCTGTACCAAAACTTACAAGACCACCATATAATACTGGCCAAACTACAAATAAAATACCTGAAACAACAATTGTTACCCCTGCAGTGACAATGGCAACACTTCGTTTTCCACTAAAGAACGCCAATGCACTTGGTAATTTTGTATTCTTGAATTTATTATAACATGTTGCACCAATAATACCAGATAAAATTCCTATAAACTGGTTGTTAATTTTTCCAAATGCCGGATCTGCTGCTTCCCCTGTAAATATCTCAACAGCACCACTTGATAATAATGTTGTAATCATCAACCATGACACAAGACCTGCCAATGCCGATGTTCCATCATTGTCATCCGACATACCTACCGCAACCCCAATCGCAAACAAAATCGCCATATTATCTATGACTGATCCACCTGCTTTGATTAAGAATCCGGCTAAAACACTGTTTGCTCCCCAACCTGTTGGGTCAATCCAATAACCAATCCCCATAAGGATCCCGGCTACCGGCAATACTGCAACAGGTAACATCAAAGATTTTCCTAGTTTTTGCAAATACTTCATCATAATACAATTTACCCCTTTCTTGTAGCGCTGCTGCCTTCATGCAACCACACGCAGATACTTATTTTGGCTGATGTTCACACCATATTATTGAGCGTTTTTTGTCAACGCAATAATAACATCCTTATTTCCTGCATTTTGATCAACTTTGGAGTCAATCACCGCATAGTTATCAACATTGCACACCACCACTGGTGAGACAATATCATAACCCGCATTCTTAATCGCTTCTACATCAAACTCAAGAAGCAAATCACCTTTTTTTACATCGGCGCCGCTTTCAACATGGGCTGTAAAAAATTCCCCTTTGAGCTTAACTGTTTCTAGACCGATATGCATAAGAATCTCTGCTCCATTTTCACTCACCATTGCAATAGCATGGAGCGTCGGAAATATTGTCGAAACATTTCCATTGACCGGTGCATATACTTTTCCTTCACGGGGAATAATCGCCACACCTTTTCCTACAAGCTCTTGACCAAATGTTGGGTCGCTAACTTTTGTTACCGGAATAACATCTCCTGGTATCGGTGCATAAATCAATTCTTTATCGTCCTTGCTAAATAAACTTTTTAATTTTGAAATCATCATTTTCTCCTTTAAATTTAATCGACCGTGATAACACGACGTATATGAACTGTAAGATATACTAACTCCTCTTCCGTGATTTTATATGTATATATATTTTCAATGTATTTGGCAATCTCTTGTGCACACGCATATTCTTTTGGATATAAGTTTGTAACTACATTGTGTAATTCTGCTTCTTGGCTGTCTAACAGCTCTCTATTAATAATCCGTTGTGCTAAAAACTTCAGATGGGTGACAAACCGTTCATAATGTAAGCTATCTTCAGCAATATCTGTTTGATAGTACTCCTTCACGATATCTACAATAACAGGTACCATTTTTGTCATATTCATAGCATCTGCCATCACAGTATTATACTCTGCATTAACAATATGTAACGCAATAGATGCCGCTTCATCTTCCGGGAAAAAGATCCCCAATTGGTCACTAATATGACGTATCGCGTACTCTCCAATTTGGAACTCGTTCTTATAGATACTTTGCACTTCCCATAATAGTGGGTTTTGGAACATCATGCCTTGATTATAGCGTTCAACTGCAAAGTTGATGTGATCGGTAAGTGTGATATAAATGTTTTGGTTGAGTTTTTTGTTGAGAATCTGTTTAGCGTAGGTAATAATGTCATTACTAACTTTAAAATGTTGCATAGGAATGTTCGAAAGCAGTTCTTTAAAATGATCAATAGTATTTTGGTTGTCCATATAAAAAACTTTCTCAATACGATCTTGATCAATCTCCATATTTTCTTTTACTTTAAATCCTATTCCACGTCCCATAACAACAAATTCACGTCCAGTGTCGTCTTTTGCGCTCACCACATTATTATTAATTGCTTTTATAACTCTCATAACACCTCTCCATTAACCCTCACATTAAAAAACACCAAACTAAGCTGAATCATTATTTAATTCAACAAAATTTGGTGATGCCTGCACGACCAGTAACAATCCAAAATATTCTTTTTACTATATTCACTATACCAGCACTTTATCTAAAAGTCAACATCTTTTTTTTTAATGATTGTGCTTATTGCCTACTAAGATTCTATCGATCGTATCGCTTTTCTCATTTTCAAAACCTTCGCAGGTGCTATAGACACTTCATCCAAGCCTATTTTCAAGAAAAATTCAAGCAATTCAAGGTCACCACCAAGTTCACCACAAACTCCTACCCATTTCCCTTTTTTATGTGCATTATTAACAACAAACTCAATCATACGCAAAACCGCTGGATGGTGGGGATTATAAAACCGTTCTATACGTGGATTTTGCCGATCAACCGCTAGCGTATACTGGGTTAAATCATTTGTCCCAATACTAAAAAAATCCACAACTTCTGCCAACGCATCACTCATCATAACCGCAGCAGGTGTCTCAATCATAATGCCTAGCTCGACATTATTCGAATAAGCCATCCCCCTTTGGGTCAACTCTTGCTTAACTTCACGAATAATACGTTTAATCTCTAACACTTCTTCAACCGATGTAATCATTGGAAACATAATGGCAATGCGTCCAAACGCCGACGCACGGTATAGGGCTCTAAGCTGAACTTTAAAAATTTCCGGTTCTTCCAAGCAAATCCGTATCGCCCGATAGCCCATTGCCGGGTTTTCTTCTTGCGGAATCTTAAAGTAACTCGCTTGTTTATCCGCACCTATATCTATTGTTCTTACGATAACCGGCTTATCCTTCATTGCAACCGCCACTTTTTTATAGGCTTGAAATTGCTCTTCTTCTGTTGGATAATCTGTCTTTTCTAAAAACAAAAATTCACTTCGAAAAAGTCCGATTCCCCCTGCATCATATCGACATACCGCTTCAACTTCCTCCGGACTTCCAATATTTGCATATACATTTATACGCTTGCCATCCTTTGTAACATTATCCAAACCAATCAGTTCATCATCTTCTTCTCTTTGCTTTTCTATCATACTCTGACGCTTTTGAAAGCTTGATATTGTTTTTGCATCAGGTTCAATATGAATTCTACCTTGATCGCCATCTACAATAGCATCTTTTCCGTCAAGGGAACTATTTAGCTGTTCTCCTACCGAAATAATTGCAGGAATATTGAGGGAGCGCGCAATAATAACCGTATGAGAGTTTGGAGTCCCCTCTTCTGTAAGCAACGCCAAAATTTTTGTTTTATCCATCTGAATCGTTTCACTTGGCAACAAGTCTTTCGCTGCCAGGATAATCATCTCTCCTTCTGGATTAAAACCACGCTTAAGATTTGATTGAGGATGCAATATAGCATTTATTATGCGCCTTGTCACATCTTTTAAGTCAAGAGCACGTTCACGCATATATGCGTTTTCCATATGATTAAAAATCTCTACCAGCTCTTTAGACGCACTCGATACTGCATAGGCTGCATTCATTGAATGAGTCCATATGTTTTCCTTAATCATTTCTTCAAACGTCACATCGTCCATCATCATCATATGTGCTTCTAGAATATCCACTTCTTCTTTAGATGTCTCTTCATCCATCGCTTGCTTCAATGCACCAAGTTCTTCTTGAGCCAATGCACGTCCTTGAATGAATTTTTCCCATTCAAGCTGGTGTTCTTTACATAGCTGGGTTGGCACTTCATTTGTTGCTGGTTGGTAGTACATGATCTTACCTTTTGTAATCCCATCAACTACACCTTTCCCATAAATTGTTTTCATAACAACCACCTTTCCATACTCACAAAAAAAACCAAAAACTAGAGACTCCTTGCTATCTCTTGGTTTTTGGTTTTGCCTTAAAATTAAGTAACAATCCATATACTTCTATATTTAACTTTCATTATCCTAGCATGACTTTAATCACCTGTCAATATAACTCTTGATTTTTTATGCATTTTTCTTTATACTTATTTTATCCGATAAAGGCAAACTTATTGAAAAATAAGGACGCAAAACTTAAGGGCCTTAACCTATATGGAAAGGTAGCCAGTTGCCGAAGAGATGCTTCATCGTATTCTCTTTTTGCGCATTATTTCGGATAGAAAGTATTCGCGCTACTATACACATATTTTTTTAGGAGGATTTATGATGAACACAAAAAATGTATTAGCAAAACTTGGAATGACGGTTACTGTTTTTTTAATCGCTTTTAGCTTCACTCTTTTTGCAAATGAAGACAGCACCACAAGTTCCGGCGAAACTCCCGATGTTATTGAAGGAGTAGAGATTGACGGCGATACTTCACAGACAACGGATGGAGCCATCTCTATTGAGAATCCATTGCCAGATTTTATCAAAGAACGTTTTGAAATGGCAACGAAGTATTCCATCTCCCCTGGAAAAGCAAATTTGCTTACTCGATTAAAAGCAACGGATTTAGATGATTCCATTGATCTTGATGAGTGGGCTCAAAAAACAATTCGCGAAATTCAAAAAGAGCGTATTGAAAACAAAAAGAAAGCTCAAGAAGAATTAAAAGCTAACACATCCAGTAACGCTAAAGTCAAACCGGAAAAACCGGAAAAATCTGACAAACCGGAGAAAGCCGGAAAACCCGAAAAAAATAACAAAGGCAATAACGCAAATAAACCCAATAAATAAAAAAGCTTAAGAGGCATTGCACCAGCATATCACGTGCTGGTGCAATGCCTCTTTTACGTTAAAATCAACGCTTATCTTAACATTCTTTTAGGTTAAAGATGAGCGAAGCAAAATCTCCACCTTCTAGATTCAACCATTTACGTCGAAGAACAAGGCCTATCTCCATAAGTTCATCTCCGTATGCTTCATGGGACATATATGGGTTGGTCACCTGATATTTTTTATCGGGATGAAGCCCTTTAAGTTTAAAGCGAAGCCAGCTAGCATTGACCCGGTTTAGACTTTGATAATAAGCTGCAATAGCTTCACTTTGATCTTTTGCCACAACCATCCATGCCGTATCATGCCCTTCAAAAGGACTTTTTAGCCGATAAAATACGCCTTGATGAATTAACGCTCTATTTTCTTTATAGTAAGCGATTTGTTCACGTACAATCATTAGCTCCTCATCCGATAGGGTATTTAGGTCCATCTCATATCCAAACGCCCCAAAAAATGCAACTTTTCCACGGGTTTTAAGCGGTGTCATCCGTTTAATTTGATGATTGGGTACTGCAGATATGTGCGCCCCTATACTTGACAACGGATAGACAACACTCGTCCCATATTGAATCTTTAAACGTTCTATAGCATCCGTATCATCACTTGTCCATGTCTGAGGTGCAAAATATAGCATCCCCGGGTCAAATCGTCCTCCACCACTTGAACAAGACTCAAATAAAATCTGCGGAAACTCCTGAATTAAACGTGTATACAAATCATAGACACCTAGAATATAACGATGCATGACTTTTCCCTGTTCCATTGGTGATGCTCCATGAGAATAGCATTCTGTTATATATCGGTTCATATCCCACTTTATATATGAGATCTTTGATTCACGGATAATCTTTGATATCATCTCATGAATATAATCCACCACTTCTTTTCGGGAGTAATCCAGCACATGTTGTGTACGGCTAAAGCTGTCTAAGCGATTAGGTGTTGAAATCAACCACTCCGGATGGGCACGATACAACCCACTATTTTTGTTAACCATCTCCGGCTCAATCCATAGACCAAACTTCATACCTAAGTCTTCTACTTTTTCCGATAGCCCCCGAATACCATTAGGCAACTTATCTGTATTGACATACCAATCGCCTAAGCCTTGCATGTCGTCATCCCGCGTTCCAAACCAGCCATCATCTAGAACAAATAACTCTACACCGACTTCTTTGGCTTTTTTGGCTATATCTAAGATTTTATCCTCCGTAAAGTCCATATAGGTTGCTTCCCAGTTATTTAGAAGTACCGGACGTTCTTTATCTCTCCAAAGCCCGCGCGCTAGGCGTGTCCGATAGAGTTCATGATAGGTCTGACTCATCTTGTTTAGACCTTGGTCCGAATAGACCATAACAACCTCCGGCGTTTGAAAAGTCTCGCCATAACTTAAGCTCCACTCAAAATTGTTTGGGTGAATCCCCATTGATACCCGTGTCATATCATGGGTGGACACTTCCACTTGCGCCAAGAAGCTTCCACTATAAACCAAACTAAACCCAAGCACTTCTCCATCAAATTCTGTAGCCTCCGGTCGTTTTAGTGCCAAAAACGGATTATGTTCTAGACTACTGGCACCTCGCATGCTATGTACCGCTTGAACTCCATGTTCTAGCATTCTTTTTTTCACATAGCGTTCTCTCGACCACGCCCCAGATAAATGCAACATTTCATAGTTCATATCCACAAGATCCACACTTGCACTCAACGCACTTGTCAGGCAGATTGATTCCTTCCCTTCATGAACGAACTTTGCGTGGCGTGTTAGCACCGGATAATTCATAAATAAGGTATAGGACAAAATCAAACGCGTCTGCATCACTTCATCCCATAGTTCGATTTCTAATGTCTGGGCTTCGTCTTCCTCTTCAACGTAGACTGCCGGAAGGGGTTCTATTTTTTTCTTGCCATTAAAAATATTATGGGATACATATGTAAAATGACTAATTCGACTTCCATTTTCTTGCTTGATCTCAAAAGCCGGGTAACGAAAGTCTCCTGTACCATAAGAAGGATATTCTTGCTTTGTATACTCTAAAAAAAGTAGCGGAGATGACTCCATATGACTTGCACCCATACTTCTTTTTTGTTCTTCATGTAGATGATTAAAGCAGGCACGGTCATGTATCTTTTTACCAAAATACAGATTTCCTAACTGACCATTATCCATAATTTCAATAATATAACTTAACGCATTATTATAGAGGTGAAACTCTCTTGATTGTTCATGAAAAATAATTGCCATATTTTTTCTCCTTATGTGTTCGTTTTGTATGTATATGCCTTTTCCTACAACTTACCACCACTGGTAGCAATACCTTGAATAAACTGTCTTTGAAAGAAAAGATAGATGATAATCATCGGAATAACCGCAAGTAAAGATGCAGCCATAAGTTCAGGATAATTTGCCGAAAATTGACCTTGTATTTTTGCTAAAGCTGCCGATAGGGGAATCGTACTTTGTTCTGTATTGACAACTAATGGCCACATCAAGTCTTTAAAGGCAAAGAGTGCTGTAAATATTCCCAAAGCCACCATTGCCGAACGCGTCAACGGCGCCATCACATATAAAAAGGTTTGCCCGATATTACATCCGTCAAGTCGAGCCGCTTCCTCCAAGTCTTTTGGCAAACTCATATAGGATTGTCGCAATAGGAACGTACCAAAGGCTGTAACAAGTCCCGGAAATATCAGTGCAAAACTTGTGTTAAGCATACCTAACTTGCTAACAATCAAGTATTGAGGAATAATAAAAATCTGCACCGGTACCATCATTTGAAAAATCACTAGGCTAAACATCAGGTCACGTCCCTTAAACCGAAGACGTCCAAAAGCATAGCCTGCCAACGTTGCTGTAATGACCGCAAAAAACACACGTCCCAACATAAGTACAAAAGTATTCCAGTATAAGCGCCCAAAATTCATCTTTGTCATTACTGATTCGAATGCGTCTGTACGCCATTGCGTTGGAAAAATCACAAATGGGTTCATCTGCGTTGACTCTGATATTGTCTTAAATGCAGTTAACACCATCCATAGGAAAGGGACAAGCATAACAATTGAGCCAATAATTAAAACCGTATGTAAGATAATCGAATTGAGTATTTTTCTGTTTTGCATAATAATCTCCTTCCTAATTGTAGTTTACCCATTTTTTTTGCATGCGTATTTGAATCACCGTAATGACCATAATCACCAGGAGTAGCAGCATTACAATGGCTGATCCATATCCTCTATCTGATTCAACAAAAGAGTATCGATAGAATAGATATACCAGCGATTGCGTCTTAAAAAATGCCGGATTATTACGATCCATCATCATATAGATTACATCAAACACTTGCATTGCCGCGATAATTCGTGTTACGGATACAAAAAACATCATCGGTGATATAAGCGGAATGGTAATATGAAAAAATTGTTTGACTGCACTTGCTCCATCAATCATCGCCGCTTCATAATAGTCTTGCGGAATTTCTTGTAGACCTGCAAGAAATAGGACCATATTATATCCAATAACTGACCAAATACCCACAACCGCAATCCATATAAATGTCGTATTTGGATTCGATATCCAATTTACTGAATCAAATCCCAAGGTATTTAACAAATGATTCAATAAACCGAATTCAGAGTTATATAACCAGCGCCAAACCATGGCTACAGCTGCCGGTGCAGCCACCATCGGCAAGAAATATATCGTTCGATAAAGTGATCGTCCGCGCATATGACGATTAAGTAATACCGCGAGTACCAAAGCGATTGCAATAGAAAAAGGTACTTCAACAACAGCATATTTAAATGTATTAATCAGCGCTTGCCAAACACTGGCATCGGCAAACATACGTCGGTAGTTGTCCAGCCCAACAAATACATTCCCCTTTCCAAATGCTCCTGCTTTAAAAAAACTTTGATATATTGTCTGAAAAATAGGGATAATATTTAATACAAATAATCCAATCATCGTCGGAAGTATAAACATCCACCCCCAAATGAACTCACTGCGGGCACGATTTGTTCCCTTTACTTTTGTTCTTGTTGACACGTCATCATCTCCTTACTTCCTCGTCAGATGTATATAAGCGCCAAAACGGATGTGTTTTGGCGCCTATATCCCCATTTTTATTCTTCTGCTAATAACGCATTCATCTCTGTCGCTATCTCTAAGCAAACTTCTTCAGCCGTCTTATCTCCCGTCCATGCCATAATCATTTTGTCATTGGCCATATTTTCCCATCGAACCGTTGTTTTTGAATATGGACGAATCACTAGATCATCCATCATATCTAGATACGCTTGAAGGTTAAATGTTGGATATGCTCCTGTCCAATTATCCATTGTTCCTTCATACGCTGAAATAACAATTCCAAGATCTGATTGTTTTTGTTGTGCTTCTTCTGATCCCATGTACTCAATCAACGCCCATGCTTCTTCAGGATATTCTGTATTTCCTGATGCCGCCCATCCAAGACCATTGTAAATGGAAGGTCGTCGTCCAGTCTCTGCATCTTTTGGAAGAACTGCAATGTCAGCATTTTCTATAACATATTCATTATTACATAATTCTGCAAGCATCCAAGAACCTTGCATAATCATCGCCACTTTTCCTGCTTCAAAAAGTGCATGTTCTTCATTTTCTGCAAGCACTTCATAAGGTGGCATTAATCCGTCTTTTGACATAGAAGCAAAAAAGTCAATCGCTTCAATAGTTTCCGGCAAGTCAAAGCCTGAAGATTTTTTATCATCCGAAATAATGTAACCATTTTTACCATAGACTAAATTGTACCAACCTGCTTGGTTATTACTTGGACGAAGCGCAAGTCCATATTGGCTTCCATCATCTTTTGTAAGTTTTTCAGCAGCCGCTCTAAAGTCTTCCCATGTCCATGAATCATCTGGATATGCTACACCGGCTTCGTCAAACATGGTCTTGTTGTACCACAATCCGATGGTATCAATATCTTTTGGTACTGCATATTGTGTTGTACCTTCCCAGTTATAGATTTCAATAATCTCTTGAGGGAATTTTGACATATCCAATACGTCACTGGACTTAATACGTTCAGTTAAATCAAGAAGCATCTCATACTCAGAATATCTTGCAATTTCGTTTGAGTGCATCCAAAAAACATCCGGTAATGACCCGCCTGTTGCACCTGCTTCAAGCATTGTCCAATATTGCTCCCATGGCGTTACTTGTATTTGAGCCTTAATACCTGTTTTTTCTGTAAAATCATTAATAATCTGTGTTAATCCAGGTTCTTGATTGGTATCCCAAATCGCCACTGTTAATGCGACATCTGAAGAACCTGATGTATCGGAACTTTCTGAATCGGTGCTCTCTGACGAAGTATCGGTTGTATCGGTTGATGCTCCTGAATCTGTTCCTCCTTCATTAGAATTGTCTCCCCCGCTACACGCAGCCAAACTTAATACCATTACTAATGTTAACATTAATGCCATCACTTTTTTTAGCTTCATATGAATCCTCCTTTTATCTTGTGATAGTCTTTGTTGACTATGCCCCTATTATACATACAATAAATGCGAAGTTAAATATATTCATGTTGCATAAATATATCATAATGTCATATTTGTATATATATTCGTTGTTTTTATATATTTTTTTATATATTATACACCATCAACAAGGATTTTACACACTTTTTCAAAGCATATCCACTAATACTTACCGCCCATATCCTTATGTTATATGTATATGTTATAATGTTGCATTTCAATACTTTTTGGCGTATACTTGATTAAAGCGTCAAAGCCACTTCGACGAACTTAACATAATTATTGATTCTATAGGAGGATTCTTATGGACAAACCCACAACTTATAATTCGCGCGTCGGTTTCCGTTGTCTGCGTAACATAAAGCGTCAAACCAATGATCTATACCTTGTTCATTGCGGACATCAGCACTGCACTCCCGGATATACCTATAATCATAAAACCCCTAACGAAAATCATCTGCATTTCATTTTAAGCGGGAAGGGCAGTCTTACCATTAATGGTACTACCTATGCTTTAAAAAAAGATGATCTTTTTTTAATTCCAAAATCGGTTCCTATCGACTATGCCGCGGATATGAACGATCCTTGGGAATATATGTGGGTAACTTTTGACGGAGAGATGGCGATAGACTATCTTCAACACGCAGGCTTATCCGCTGATCATCCGGTTGCAGCTTCCGGAATACCTACCGCTTCATACTTGCCTCTCATTCGAAAAATTCTAGATTCAAATGAATTGACTTTTACCAACGAAATTAAGCGTGTAGGTTATCTATTTGATATTATATCGACACTGATTGATGCACAGAATGAAAAAAGAAATAAAAAAAATCGCTATGATTACTCAAGCGAGACTTACGTTGAACATGCTTTGCAATATATAGCGATTAATTATAAACAAGAGATTAAAGTCAGCGATATCGCAGACTATGTCGGTATCAACCGATCATATTTAACAACCATTTTTAAAAAAGAACTCAATGTCTCACCCCAAGAATATCTTATTAATTACCGCCTTGGAAAAGCAGCCAAGTTGTTGGAAACAACTCAGCTGCCTATTAAAGACGTCGCACTTGAGACCGGGTATAATAATCCACTGAATTTTTCTAAAATGTTTAAAAACTCTTATGGGAAAAGTCCCAAGACATATCGTGAACAAATTTAATGAATATCTTTTATCCGCATGACGCGCATAGCATTTAACACTGCAATAAAAGCAACGCCAACATCTGCAAAAACGGCTTCCCACATTGTGGCAATTCCTCCCGCACCCATAAGCAATACGATGGCTTTTACACCTAAAGCAAAAATAATGTTCTGCCAGACAATACTTCGTGTACGCTTTGCTATATGCATGGCCGAAACGATCTTGGATGGTTCATCAGTCATTAAGACAATATCTGCCGCTTCAATAGCCGCATCTGAACCCAAGCCTCCCATTGCCACACCAATATCTGCACGTGCAAGCACAGGGGCGTCATTGACTCCATCACCTACAAAGGCAACGCGTTTTGAAGGTGCTTTTGCTTCCACAATGGTTTCAAGCTCGGTTACCTTATCTCCTGGAAGTAATTCTGCACGAACATCGGATATCCCAAGTTTTGCACCTACCATCTGACCGACTTCTTTACGGTCTCCTGTCAGCATGACAATATTATGGACGCCGATTTTCTTTAATCGCTTAATCGTTGACGCTGCATCTTCTTTTATGGTATCTTCTATTTCAATATAACCTGCGTACTGATTATTAAGAGCCACATATACAATTGTTCCCAACGATTGCACCGATTCAAACTCCACACCCATCTGGCGCATCATCTTGTCATTACCGACTACAATTTCATCTTGGTCATACTTCACCTTAGCACCCTTGCCTGCAAAATCTTCATAATGAACAATTCTACTTTCGTCTATGGTTTTTCCATAGGCTTTTAGTATTGATAGACCAATCGGATGATTCGAGTGCACTTCACCAATCGCTGCATAATAAAGCAGTTCTTCTTGACTTAAGGCGGTATTTGCATGTGGAATCATCTGTGTTACTTCAAAGAACCCATGGGTCAATGTCCCTGTTTTATCAAATACCACTGTATCCACTTTATTTAATGCTTCAAGATAGTTACTGCCTTTTATTAACACACCATGTCTAGACGCTCCACCGATACCTCCAAAAAAGCCTAAAGGTATAGAAATAACAAGAGCACAAGGACACGACACGACCAAGAAGATAAGCGCACGATAAATCCAGTCATAAAAATCGCCTCCTGTCACAATCGGCGGAATAATCGCTAAAGCTAATGCTGAAAACACAACTGCCGGTGTGTAATACTTCGCAAATGTTGTAATAAAATTTTCTGTTTGGGCTTTTTTGCTACTTGCATTTTCCACCAAATCCATGATTTTGGCTACTGTTGAATCTGCATAGACTTTGGTAACTTCCACTGTTAATACACTGTTTTGGTTAATGAACCCAGATAAAATCGTATCGCCTTTTCCAATATCTCTAGGCATCGACTCTCCAGTTAACGCCATCGTATCTACCATGGAGTTTCCTTCAAGAACCACACCATCTAAAGGTACTTTTTCTCCTGGTTTTACTATGATTCGACTTCCTACAGATACTTCATCCGGTTTTACCCGTCGACTCTTCTCGCCTTCAACAAGGTTTGCATATTCCGGCTTAATGTCCAACAATTCTTTAATGGACCGTCTAGAGCGATTTATTGCAAGGTCTTGGAATAGTTCTCCTACCTGGTAAAATAGCATAACAGCTACACCTTCAGGATATTCACCGATCGCAAAAGCTCCAATCGTTGCTATCGCCATTAGAAAATTCTCGTCAAATACTTGTCCGCGGAGGATATTTTTTCCTGCCCGCAAGAGAACTTCACCACCAATGAGTAAATAGGCCGCAAAATAAAGTCCAAACTCAATCATCGGTGAAAAGGTGCCTATAATCGCCATGGCAAATAAAATAACGCCTACACCCAAAACACTCAATTCTTTTATATTGAGAAGACTTTCTTTAGACGAAGCCGTCGTATCGTCTTTATCCACTAGTGCCACACCAGCTTCAATATGATCTGCCAGTGCTCCTGCTTCTTTATAAATTTGGTCTGCATCTTTTCCGTCTTGTACATGCAGTGTTAATGTTTGAGATGCAAAGTTTAGCGAAGCAACGCTGACCCCGTCAATATTTTGAATCCCCTGTTCAATCTTGGTTGCACAGTGTGCACAGTCCAACCCGGTAATACGAAACTCTTTTTTTGTGTTCTTTCCCATTGTAAGTACCTCCTTATGCTATTCCATAATGTGATTTAGTCCCTGGTCAAAGATGTTCTTAATGTGATCATCATCAAGTGCATAGTAGACAACTTTGCCTTCTTTTCTGTACTTAACCAAACGTGCCTGCTTAAGTACACGCAGCTGATGTGATATCGCTGATTGAGACATACCAAGAAGCGCTGCAATGTCACACACACACATTTCTTCAGTAAATAGCGCAAATATAATCTTAATTCGTGTTGAATCACCAAATACTTTAAATAAATCTGCTAACTCATACAGTTGTTCGTCTTCCGGCATCTTCTGATGAACACTTCGAATAATATCTTCATGAAATACATTGCACTGACACGTCTCAAAATCTATCTTCTTATCTGACATAAGCTCTCCTTTTGTTTTGTATTATTATACTTGTTCATATGAACAAGTATTCATATGTCATATTATAAGAACCCTTTCTCTTTTTGTCAAGGCTATTTTCCCATTCTTTTTATTTGGCTCTTTGTTGTAAGTAAGTTAGAATATCTTGAAAGCACGAATAGGGTTTATAGGCATGTCCATTTTCATCTAAAAGCCTAGCTAATTCATCTTTTGCAAAGATGACGTCGGCATGAAGTGCCGCTTTATAGTCTGGTTCAGAATCTCCTGCAAATATAATGGTTTTATATTTTTCTCTATGCATGATTGCGACTTTTTCTTTATCAATTCCATAAAGTTTTGAATAAAAGGGTGATGTTTTATCCGGTTCCATTATAAATGTGTTGTTTTTGAAGCTTCCATCATTTGTATAAACATCAACCTCTTGAATACCTTGTTGCGACAGCGCATATTCAATATAATAGCGAAACCCTGCACTTAATATAACAAAATCTCCACCTTGCTGATGTACTTCTTCAATAACGGGCTTTAAGTCTTTATCGATTTCAACTTTATTTAATGCATCTAGACGTTCTTGTTCTGTAAAGGTATGCCATGTAAAGACGGTGTTTAAAAACTGTGTTCCAATTTTTTGTGTTTTTTTCCATTCATAATAATAATCAATACCTTTTTGTCCAATATACTCTTCCAGTAAAATCCAATAAAAATCTTTTTTTGTTATGGTTCCATCAAAATCTGAAATAAATACAAAATCCTTCATCTTTTTCCCTTTCTATTCTTGATGTCGATATGCTTTTAAAACCTCAAGCAACCGATCATTTTCTTTCGGTCTTTGTAATCCAATACGGATATATTTTCCATCAAGCCCTTTGTGATTTTTGGTATGCCTTAATACAACGCCATGCCTTAAGCACCACACAATCAAGTCATCCGCTCTAGATACCTCTGCCACAAAAAAATTCACTGTTGAAAAAAGAACCTTCCATCCTTGACCCACTAGTTGCTGCGTAACTCGCTCCCGCTCCTTATGATAGTAGTTTTTTGTCTCTTGAATATAGTCTTGTTCTACCATCAAACGTATCCCTAAGGCAATGGCTAAGCGATTAACCGACCAAGATGGTTGCCTTTTTTCCAGAGCTTTTATATATTCCGGATGAGCCATCACATAGCCTAAACGAATCCCTGGTATACGAAATATTTTTGTGAGGCTTCGTAAAAAAAGCACATGCCTATATTTTTCTGCCCATTGCTTTGTCTGCGCATGTATCGTGTCTGTCTTTAACGGCAGAAAATCCATATAGGCTTCATCCATAATACAAAGCACGCCATGCGCCTGCATTTGCTCAACCTTTTCTTCTAAATCCCCATAGGACAAGTATTGACCTGTCGGATTATTTGGGTTGCATAGTATGAGAGCGTCCACTTGACTATAATCTAGTGCATCATTGCAAAAGTCTTCATATTGGATATGAACAACATGGGCATTGTAAGCCTTTAGTGCGCATTCATATTCCGGATACGTAGGTTCTATAATGCCTACACGTTTTTTGCTCAAGAGCGACGCAAGAAGGTAGATAGCTTCATTCGTACCATTAACAAGCAATAATCGCTCTTGGGATAGTTGATGCATCTGTGCGATCACCTCTATCAGTTGCCCATGTTCCGCTCCAGGATATTGACAAATACAGTCAATATCCTGAGTTAGTTCACTCCAATATTTTTGTAATGCAGGTGTAAGTGCAATGCAGTTGGTATTTGTTGAAAAGTCAATAATCTCTTCCTTTGGTAAGGCTACATCATAAGCCGCATAGGTTCCTTGAATATTTGCTCCATGTAACGGCATCATAATATCCCCTCCATAATAACAATACAAGTAAGAATAAGCATACATACTTGCATTGCCCAGATGAGTTTTTTGGTTTGATATACATGCTTCATATGGATGGGTTCTAGAGCTTCACCTAAGGTTGGTTTGGCTTTTTCTTTTCCAAAGTATGTATAGGTTCCACCAATTTGCACCCCTAAAAGACCCGCCATCGCGCTTTCAGGGTATCCTGCATTGGGGCTTTCCGTTTTATGATGGTCGCGGCGTACCATCTTAAATCCATGCTTCATATCAAAACCACACAGTCCTCCCGCACCAAGAATCAAAAGTGCGCCAACACGTGCCGGTATAAAGTTAACCACATCATCTAATTTTGCTGCAACGTAACCAAACTCCTGATAGCGTGCATTTTTATAGCCTATCATCGAATCCATGGTGTTAATGCCTTTATAGATCCAGATGCACAAGATGCCTTGCTGAAAAAAAAGTTCGCCCAAAAAGGCATAGAATACAGGCGCAATAATACCATCGACTGTATTTTCCGCCAATGTTTCAATAACTGTTTTTAGCACTTGCTCTTGTGTCAACTCTTTGGTCTCACGGCTAACAAAAAAGCCAAGCTCATAACGTGCCTTATCTAAGTCTCCTGCCGCAAAAGGAATCATCACTTTTTTTACAATACGCACTAAAGAACCAAAGGCAATTCCGGCAAAAAAAGCATATATATGAAAACCGAACCTTACCCATGTCCACTCCAACCTATTAAGGGTCATGTCAATACCAAGAACAACCCCAGTAATCACTGATAAAATAACAACGACAAGTACCCCTCCCATAAAACGCTTATTATGAAAGGGGTATATTATTTCTTCAGTTTTTTGTATGCCACGTCCAATCCAGCGCACCGGATGTGTCCAATGCTCCGGATCTCCTATTATCATATCCACGATTAATCCTATTAAAAGAGCAATCATAACCGTATATCCTCTTTGTCAATGATTTTTTGGACACGTTCCATATCAAGAGCCTCTGCAACTCTTTTTGCCAAAAGGTCATACGCTGCTTCCTTATGCTGACTTGTATCTACTACCGGTTGTAAATCAAATCCATAGTGTTGTCGAATATGATTGAGCCAAATTTGACGAAAGTGATCATTATGAAATATATGGTGCAAATATGATCCAATGACATGTCCACTTGAATCAATACACCCATCAAGGACTTGTCCCTCCAGTTCAATAAATGGACACGCCTGTTTTTTATATTGAGTCTGTCCAAGGTGAATTTCATAGCCGTCCACACAAACCTTCTCTTTTGAAAATACAGATGCAATAACTTTACCCTGGACTTGAGTTACTCTTTTTTTATCATTAAACATGGTCTCTATCGGAAGAAGTCCCAATCCATCAATCGTTTGCACATGATCATGGTCTACGCCTTCCTCATCAACAATTTTTTCTCCCAAAACTTGAAATCCACCACACAAGCCAAAGACAAAACCACCCCTTTGTTGATAGGCACGAATTTTATCAAAAAGTCCATTTTCCTTTAAACAGATCAAGTCATCAATCGTTGACTTGGTTCCAGGAATAATAATCGCATGGGGTTCTTTAAATTCATCTGCTGTACGAATAATCCTTAAACGGCAATCCGGTTCGTACATAAACGGCTCAACATCTGTATTGTTGCTCACACGTTCCATATGAATAATGCCAATATCCAAAGTTTTTTGCTTTCCATCGAAATCTTTTTCTTCCTTTTGACGCGAAAAAACCAGCGCATCGCTTTGCGCATCTTCTGTCTCAATATGGATGTCTTGCATATAATCAATCACACCAATGACCGGGATATGGGTGTAGGCTTCAAACCAATCCAGTCCATCTTGCAATAGGCGAAGGTCACCTCTGAATTTGTTGAAGATGACCCCTTTGATACGGTGACGATGTTCAAAAACCAATTCAATCGTCCCTATCAAGCTAGCAAACGAACCACCGCGGTCAATGTCAGTCACTAAGATAACATCCACATCTGCCGCTTCTGCAATACGCATATTGACAATTTCCCGATCATTTAAATTAACTTCTGCCGGCGAACCTGCCCCTTCGATAATAACCATGTCATAATGGTCCTGAATATAGTTCAGACTTTCGCAAACTGCGTCCATTCCTTTACTAAGGGTAAACTCTTTTCCATAATCCATCCCCGAATAGCTTTTATATACTTTTCCATGAAGAACCACTTCACTTTTGGTATCTTTTCTTGGCTTAAGCAAAATAGGATTCATATGGACGTTAGGTATCTGACGCGCTGCCTCCGATTGTACGCCTTGTGCCCGTCCGATTTCTTCGCCAAAAATAGTCACGTAGGAGTTATTGGACATATTTTGGCTTTTAAACGGAGCAACTTGATAGCCCTTATCTGCAAAGATTCGGCATAAGGCTGTAACCAAGTAACTTTTTCCTGCATCTGAACTTGTCCCTTGTATCATTAATCCTCTCATAACGCTTCACCTGTCCCCTTTCCCTTGCCCATAGTTTCTTTTAGCTTTTTCAAGATATAGTCATATCCTTTTGGGTGATGGGGAAGTTTACATGCTGAACAATCTTTGACCTGTCCACGCATCTGAAAATTACCTCCACAGTCCTTTTGAAGATATAATGGGCAAAAACAAAACAGACAGTTAAATGCTTCGGGATGGGTCGTTGTATGGCATGGAAAATACTCACATGCTGAATTATTAAAAAAACGATAACTATTTTTCATACTAAGCTCCTTTATCTTATTGAAGTTTAGCATTTTTTTGTTCGCTTAGCAAGACTGACCTTCCCGTATCATAGAAATCTTATGGTCTGAAAAAATATCAATCGCTTCTTCGGACTTTTCTTCCAGTGCTTCTTTACAATAATTCTCCAATTTTTTCCGATCAATCGGTCCATATTGCATCGTTACCGGTCCTTTGATACAGCCACCTTCACACGCCATACCTTCAATAAGAACATTGCCTAAACGCCCAAGCTTTGCCTGAGTCAAGGCTTTTTTACATTCAGCAATACCATTGCAAACCAATACATCATAAGATAACTCTGTATCTTTGGTCTTAAGAATCTGGGAAACCGCCTTTGCAACACCACCTGAAGTGGCAAAGTTTCTTCCATAATAGGATGCATTGTTTAATGGTGATGCTTCAAGCGCCGTAACATCAATATGTCTTGAGCGAACAATTCCAATTAATTCTTCAAAAGTCAATACATAGTCTACACAACGTTCTCCTTCCCAGAAGAGTTCTTCCTCTTTTTTGGCAATACAAGGTCCTACAAAGACAACTGCTGCGTCAGGGTCAATGGATTTAATCAAACGTGCCGTTGCCACCATTGGAGATATTGTCGTTGAGATATGATTGGCAATCTCGGGAAATTCTTGATGGACGTAACGAACAAAGGCCGGACAACAGGATGTCGTCATAAATCCTTTGTCCTGTTCAATATGTTCAACAAACTCCTCTGCCTCATGGATAGCGACCATATCTGCTCCAAGAGCTACCTCGACAACATCTTTAAACCCTAAGTTTTTTAACGCTGTAACTACTTGTCCTAGGGATACATCTTCAAATTGGGTGGCAATAGCAGGTGCAATCATTGCATAGATCGGTTTTTTTTGTTTCTTAAGATGGTCAATCACTTCAAGCAGTTCTGACTTATCTTGCATTGCTCCAAAGGGACAGCTGTAGACACATGCACCACATCGAATACATTTTTTTTCATCGATGACAGCTTTTTTGTTTTCATCTATAGAGATGGCCTTGGTTGGACATACACGTATACACGGTCTTAATACATCGCTGATTGCATTATATGGACAGGCACTATGGCAACGACCACATTCAATACATTTATCATAGTCAATAATCGCGCGATTATTAATAAAGCTAATGGCATGCTTTGGACAGGCCGCTTGACAACGATGGGCCAAACATCCTCGACACGCTTCTGTGACGACAAATCGATGTTCCATACATTGATCACATGCCGATTCAAGTACTTCAATAATATTTGGGTTTAGCGCATCGCCTCCCATACTCATCTGCACCCGCTCTGCAGTTACTGCGCGTTCATGATACACACAACAGCGTAAAGAAGCATTAGGCCCTTGATTTAACTCTGCAGGTATTGCCAATACATGGTTCGTTAAGGTGTCTTCAAATGCGTACTCACTCACTTTTGCATACACTTCATTTTTTATCTTCTGTACTCTATTTTCATATTTTCTCATGCTTAACCTCCGAAATATAACGAATCTTCGCTTTTTTCCCTATTTTTTCCAGTGCACAAACCAGTTCTTGCACAAGATTGATTTTCAAGCTCAACTCTTTAGGAAAATCCGGATTTTGATGTGCTCCATTAATAGCCTTGCCTAACCATAAATCAACATGTGTTGCTTCTTCAATAAATATTTTACATAAGAGGCTTGCGCCATCTTTTCCAAGATCGGACAAGCGTATCTTGCGCTCTGCAAATTGCTCAAGCAGTTCAATGGTTCTTTGAATTGTCAGTACACCCTCTGTTACTAAGTCTAACCCTTTTATGTGTGCAATCGGTGGAATCGTCGGATCTAAATAGTCCATACACGTATGGATAGGTTCCCCAAGCTCACGTGATACAATATTTGCTGCCGTTCCGCCGCAGACAACTTTTTTGCCCGTACTTTTCATGAACTGACGAACAATTTGTGCATCTCTTTTTTGATCAACTGGCGGTCCCGTAAACAAAAGCAATTGGACGGGTTTTCGAATTTTGACAGTGACAATCGTCGTATCATCTCCCGGTAACCCTTCATATAAATCATTGCATGCATTAAGCAGGCGACGACTTAATAGTTCCGCATTCATCTTTTGATTTTTTGTAATGTAGCTTGCAACATGTTCCCATTGCCATCCAAAGTTTAATGTCTGTCCAACACCTGCATGAATTACTCCATCGCTACACAAATAGATAATATCCTCTTCTTGCAGTTGCAATTCTGTTAGGACAATCGTTTTATCCATAATTTTTACTTCACGTTTTTCCGGAATTAACAGCTTTCCTTTTCGTAAAAAAAAGAACGGTGGATTTTCAGATTCAAAAATCTTACATTTTAACTGCCGATCAATCTCAATAATTGAAAATGTAGAGTATGCGATTTCTCGCACTTTACACACCGGTAAAGTATGGGCGATTGTGTCAATAACTTCTTCAATATCTGCCCCTTTAATCAACATCGTAATCGCAATCTTTGACGTTAATGTTGCCAAAATATTGGCCTTGACGCCACTGCCTAATCCATCTGCAAGGACGATAATTGTACGTTCATCCGATTGAAAAACCTCAACCTTATCTCCACACAGTTCCTCATCTTTTTTATTTAAGCTATTATGTCCAACTTCCACAAACATGGGAGTCATTGACATTAAAATACACCTCCGTCATCTAAAAACAATTGATTAAGACTTTTCAAACTCATCTTTGTCTCTGCTGTTGTCTCACCGAGTAGACTCGCAATTTCTTGGGCAACACGCATCTGCTTGTCGATAACTTCCTGAGTTTTTGATAATGTCTTTTCTTTGGCTTCATGAAACTCTTTTCTCCGCTTTTCATCGCCTGTTATATCCGTTAAAAAGATAATCCGTTGATTCGTTTCTTCTAAGCACACCATATTGATAATAAAATAACGATTTGTTTCTTCAAAGTATATTTTTTTATTCTTTATATACAGATTTTCCTTGATATTATCAATAAATACTTGATCATTTAAGAACAATTGAATAGGCATGTCCTTTACCGGCAATTGTTCCTGATTGAACAACTGATTGAAGCTAGGATTGACCTCTCTTATTGTTAAATTATTATCAATTACAAGAACACCATTCGGGCTATTTTCTATCATAACATTCTGTAGGCTTTCTGCTTTTTCTCTTAAGTAGGGCAAGCATGTTTCAATATCTGAATATCCAAAATAGACGGCTTTTGCTTTATCGTAGCACGCTTTATATCCGCAAGCTCCACAGTTCAACTCATCTTTTGATGTGTATTTTCCCATCTTTCGCATAATTTCACGAACAATCAACGAATTAGGTTCTTGCTGATTTTTTTGTAAATCCGTAAAGCTTCGCTCGATATCTAATGGCTCATCTATATGAATATTGTTGCGCATCGTATTATTTTCTACAAACCATGCATCATCTTTTTGCTTTGCATATTCCCGCATATATATTTCTTTTTGAAAGCGTCCCAGGTAATTTTTAGGCATATCCGGTCCGTTGATACAACTTCCGTCACAAATATTCATTTCAATACAGCAATGCTCAATATTGCCTAAGCGAAGTTCATTGAGAACTTCCTTACAATTATCAATACCATCAACATGAATAAAACGAAGTTCATGGTCTTCACGGCGTTCATTCTTGGGATTTCTTAAGCTTCCTCCCAAAGGAAATGCCCTTCCCCGCTGACTGCCAACTGCATCGAAAGTATCCACTTCACATTCACTTAGAATAATATGTTCCGATTTAAACACTAACTCTAATTCTTCAAAGGTAACCACTGCATCAATAGCATCTGGGAGTTCTTCTGCCTCTGCCATCTTTGCTAAGCACGGACCAATAAATACAGTTTTTACATTGGCGCCATAACGCTTCTTAATACTTCGGCCATGTGCAATCATAGGAGATACAACAGGTATAACATATGGAATAAGCATTGGATAGTATTCCTCAATCAGATAATTCGCCGAAGGACAACAGCTGGTGATGTAATTTTTCTGTGTATTTTTCTCAATACATGCGTCATAATGATTTGCAATTATTTCTGCACCAAATGCAGTTTCCTCAACATGGCTAAAACCAACTTTTTTTAATGCTGTCACCATTTTTCCGGGTTGACTCAGTCCAAATGCTCCCACAAAAGAAGGTGCAATCGAAACAACAACCGTTTCTTTTGCATCAATCATGGATTGAACATAATCCACTTGACTTGTAATTTTTAATGCTTCTTGAGGACATGAAGCTTGGCATAATCCACATTTAATACACAATGAATCGATTATTTTGCGTTCTGATTTATTAAAACTAATCGCCTTTGTCGGGCAAATACGAAGACACTTATAACAACTGTCGCATTTTTCCTTATCAAACTCAATGAACTTCATCATAACAAGTCTCCTCCAATATACTTGTTAAAAAAAGCTTCCGTTTCATCGGCTTGAATAGAATAGATTTTTTCTCCATCCACACGAATACTGACACCTGAACCACACGAACCGAGACAAAAAGAAGATTTAAGCTCTACTTTTTCTTCCAATTGATGTTCTGCAATCAGTCGTTTCATATCTTGTATTACATTATAAGATCCTTTTAAATGGCATGCACTACCAATACATATTTCAATCATAATGACCTCCTAAACACTGTGTACTACACAATTTATTTTGCATTGTTAATTATATCACAATATCACAACAAGTAAAGACTATTTCAATAACTTTGTTAGTTTTTTATCAAGTATTTTTTTTATACTGAACAGATAAACAAAAAATACTTGACAGCTGCAAGGACTCTTGGTAATATATTCATATTCCAATATGTGCATATGATTATTTAAAGGAGTTTGCTATGGACTTAACTGCTATATTCAAATTATTGTCTGACGAGACACGTATGCGTGTTATCACGCTTATCTATCAAGAAGAATTATGCGTCTGTGAACTTTGCGGAATTCTTGATCAACCTCAACCCAAGGTGTCAAAAGTCCTTGCAAAGTTACGTGATATGAACCTTGTCACCGACGAACGCAAAGAAAAATTTGTTTTTTATCGTCTAAAAAAAACAAATCATTTATTAAACCACACTCTGGACTATTTGCTCAAACACACCATGGATTATCCTGTACTTTTTCAAGATAGTCAACGCTTGCTCGACAAAGAAAAATACATTGATCAATGTTCACTTGAGTCATTACGTGACATTCAATAAAAGTGCAGTTCATCCAAAATGAAAGGAAGACAACATGAAAGTTTTTCAATGGCTTAACAATCAGCTCTTAAAAATGGATTGGCTCTCTAGTGGCGTTCAATCCTTTGTTGAGAAAATACTTGGGCTAGATATCGACACACAACTTGGTGGTAGTATTCACTTTTTTATTTATGATGTTATTAAAATCTTTATACTACTTTCCGTATTAATTTTTACAATTTCATATATTCAAAGCTTTTTTCCACCTGAACGTACCCGAAAAATCTTAGGACGTTTTAATGGATTAAGCGCCAATATCCTCGCTGCACTTTTAGGAACGATCACGCCCTTTTGTTCCTGCTCTTCTATTCCTTTATTTATTGGCTTTACAAGTGCGGGGCTTCCTATTGGTGTTACTTTTTCTTTTTTAATTTCTTCTCCGTTAGTTGATCTTGCCTCTGTGCTACTCTTAGCTAGTATATTTAATTGGCGCATCGCTCTTGCCTATGTTTTGGTCGGACTTATTCTTGCCGTCATTGGTGGGAGTCTCATCAGTCGATTAAAACTGGAAAAATATGTAGAACCTTTTGTATATAAAAACAAGCTTATGGAAGCGTCTCAAGCATCTCTAACACGAAATGAGCGCCTTGGTTTTGCAAAAGATCAGGTCCTTGATATCATAAAAAAAGTATGGCTCTACATTCTTGTAGGTGTCGGAATTGGCGCGCTCATCCATAATTGGATTCCACAAGATATTATTAGCGCCCTTCTTGGACAAGACAAGTGGTATTCTGTATTTTTAGCTACACTGGTAGGTATCCCCATGTATGCAGATATTTTTGGAACATTACCCATCGCTGAAGCGCTTGTCACAAAAGGTGTTGGTATCGGGACTGCTCTAAGCTTCATGATGGCAGTAACTGCGCTATCGCTTCCTTCACTGATTATGTTAAAAAAAGTCGTTAAACCCAAACTATTAGTTATCTTTACCACTATTGTTACTATAGGTATACTCATTATTGGATTTGCATTCAATGCACTGGGCTATCTATTTATATAAACAAATACTTTATCATACCAAAAGGAGATTAATATGATTATAAAAATTTTAGGTTCCGGTTGTCCAAATTGTAAGAAATTAGAAATGAACACAAAAAAAGCTCTTAAAGAGCTTAATTTAGATGCAACTGTAGAAAAAGTCGAAGACTTTGAAAAAATTATGGCATATGGCGTTATGAGCACTCCGGCTCTTGTGGTCGATGAGGAAGTTAAATTCTCAGGACGTGTCGCATCACCAAAAGATATTATCAAATATCTTCAATAATATGCTTTATCAATCAAAGACTATAGTCAACTAAGTTGCCTATAGTCTTTTCCTGTATAGGCCCTTGATAAGCTTCTGCTTGCATCTGCTTTTTTTCTGAAGTCGTTGTTCGAGTAACGCCTCCAGATACATAGCTGGTTCCGCATTCCGGACACGTCGAATGGAAAATTCGTACACTTTGACTGACGATTTCTTTGTTTTCTTTTTCTGCACTGGCTTGTTCACGTACAACATGTTCTTGTTCATGATTGCGTACAGCGCTACTTGCCCGTTCAGGACTTAATCGCGTCGGTGATTGAAAAGAAACTCCAGAATCATCGGATTCATCTTGATACGTCCTCGTCGCACACGTTGTACATTCTACAACTCCCATACGTTTTAATGTTTTCTCATCAAAGTGTTTTTTTAATGTTTCCAGACGTTGCTGCGGCGCAACAATTTTATTCGCAGGTAATTTTTCATTGTTTGCTATTGTCGCCTTTCCCGCGGTCACGGTTTTATCGGGCACACTCTTATCAGGCAAATGTACTATATTATCTTGTGCTATATCTGCTGTTAATCGCATAAGATCACCTTCACATTCATTACCTACAGGCTTCGTTTATAGGCTTCATTTATAGTCTTCGTTTATAGTCTTCGTTTATAGTCTTCGTTTATAATCATCATATCCAAATTCTTTGACAATACGTATGCCTTGATCATTTAACAACGCAATAGAAGGTAGATTCACTCCATTAAACATGTTATTCTTAACCATAGTATAATGCGCCATATCTGTAAAAATTAAAGCATCACCAATCTTTAGCGGCTCATCAAAAGAGTAATCGCCTATAATATCTCCTGATAGACACGTCGTCCCACCGAGTCTATAGGTGTATTTCTTTTCATCCGGAAGACCAGAGCCAATAATCATGGGTCGGTATGGCATTTCAATAACATCTGGCATATGGCATGCTGCCGAAGCATCCGTTATAGCTATATCCATCCCATTATGCACAATATCAAGAACTTTGGTAACCAAAAAACCTGTGTTTAATGCAATCGCTTCTCCCGGTTCAAGATATACTTCCACATCATATTTTGTCTTAATACGATGAATGATTTGAATCAATCGTTCCACATCATAATCAGCTCGTGTCACATGGTGTCCTCCACCAAAATTGACCCACTTCATTTGATAAAAATATTTTCCGAATTTTTCTTCAACAACTTCCATTACACGTTCTAATGTATCTGAGTTTTGTTCACACATTGCATGAAAATGCAAGCCGTCAATGCCTTCTAGATCCTCTTCACTAAACTGGTCTGCTGTTGTTCCCAGACGAGAATAAATCGCACATGGATCATATATTGTCGTCTCGATTTCCGAATACTCCGGATTCACACGAAGACCACATTCGATGTGTTTATCGGTACTGGCTATTTTACCTTTAAATTGATTATATTGGTCAATGGAATTAAAAACAATATGCTCGCAATAAGTCATGATTTCATCAAACTCATCTTCACGATATGCCGGTGAATAAATGTGCACTTCTTTGCCCATCTCTTCAAAACCTAATCGCGCTTCAAATAATGAGCTACTTGTAATTCCCGCCAAGTAATTTCCAACCAAAGGAAACACCGAATACATTGAAAACCCTTTTAGAGCCAACAGGATTTTACATCCTGTTGACTGTTGTACATAATCAAGGGTTTCTAAGTTTTTACGCAGTAAGCGCTCATCGACAACATATGCTGGTGTCATAACCTTGTGTATTTTTTTGATATCGTTTTCATTTATTCCGTAATCCATAGTTCACCCTTTATATCTTCCTACTTAATCATCTAATAATGTCGGATTGAATTCTTCTTTCCAAGGAAGACCTTGTTTATTTAATTCTTCCATAAATGGATCTGGATCAAACTCTTCCACATTGTATACTCCCGGCTTCTTCCATTTTCCTTCAAGAACAAGCTTTGCTCCGATCATTGCAGGAACACCTGTTGTATAAGAAATGGCTTGTGAACCTACTTCTTTGTAGCATACTTGATGGTCGCAAACATTATAGACATAATAGCTCTTAGGTTCACCATCTTTTATTCCCTGAATAATACATCCTATGTTTGTCTTTCCTTTTGTTCTTGGACCTAACGAAGCCGGGTCTGGAAGAACCGCTTTTAAAAACTGCAACGGTTGAATTTCTTTGCCTTCAAACATTACCGGTTCAATGGATGTCATGCCTACGTTTTGTAAAACCGTCAAGTGATTAATATACTTTTCTGAGAACGTCATAAAGAAGCGAATACGTTTAATCCCTTTAATATTTTGTGCCAAAGATTCTAGTTCCTCATGGTACAATAAATATATGTCCTTGGGTCCAATCTCAGGTAAATCGTAGACTTTTTTCACTTCCAACGGCTTGGTCTCAACCCAGTCGCCTTCTTCAAAATACCGACCATTGGCCGTGATTTCACGAATATTAATCTCTGGATTAAAATTCGTTGCAAATGGGTATCCATGATCGCCTGCATTGGCATCAACGATATCTATATAGTGAATTTCATCAAAATAATGCTTCATCGCATATGCTGAAAAAACACCTGTTACCCCAGGATCAAATCCACTTCCAAGAACTGCTGTTAAGCCAGCTTTTTCAAATTTTTCTCTATATGCCCATTGCCATTTATATTCAAATTTTGGTACCTCCGGCGGCTCGTAGTTAGCTGTATCCAGATAATCTACACCGGTCTCTAGGCATGCATCCATAATAGTTAAATCTTGGTAGGGTAGTGCCACATTAATGACAATATCCGGTTCAAATTGGCGAATAAGTGCAACGACTTCTTCTGTTTTGTCTGCATCCACCTGCGCCGTTTGAATCTTGGTGGTTGTGTCTTTCACCGAATCTTTTATTGCGATACACTTTGATTGTGTACGACTTGCAATACATATTTCTTCAAATACATCTGAATTTTGACAGCACTTGTGAACGACAACATTTGCTACGCCACCTGCACCGATAATAAGAGCTTTTCCCACTTTACTAACCTCCTAAAAATTATTATTTATAGTATAACATTTTATGCTATTTTTGTCTTGTCTACTTAAAAATTAACGTTCATAATATGTATACCCACGAAGTCCATTTTCATAGGCTCCGACAATATCGCGTCGGTCTGCAGGGGATATTAACCCATCCCGCACAGCTTCCTCTGCCGATTGTCGGAAATTACGCCGCATCTCTTTGGCATCATATTCAACATATGTCAGTACATCTTCTACTGTATCGCCCTCAATCTCACTGATGAACTCATATCCACCTTCCTTATTGAGACGAATACTAACCACGTTGGTATCACCAAATAAATTATGCAAATCTCCGAGCGTCTCTTGATACGCCCCCACTAAAAAGACCCCTAGAAAATAGTCTTCATTCGGGTTTAGATCATGTAACGGCAATGTTTTTTTCACATCATGCATATCTATAAAACTATCAATATTTCCATCACAATCACAGGTAATATCTGCTACAACTGCATTACGTTTAGGAATTTCCAATAAGCGGTGTATCGGCATAATCGGAAAAAGCTGGTCAATTGCCCAACTATCGGGAATGGATTGAAATACAGAAAAGTTACAGTAGTAGATATCTGCAATCGCACTATCAATATCTTCAAGTTCTTGTGGAATATACTTTAACTTCGACTTATCTTTAGCTATTCTTTGAATAATATTCCAAAAAATCTTCTCTGCAAACGCTCGATCCCTAAGTCCTAAGCGTCCATGGTTAAACATATCTCGAATAATATCGCGATAATATAAAGCATCATTATAACATTCTTGAAGATTTTTTGTTTTTAAGACTTTATTCACTTCATGAAGGTTACGTATCTGCTCCGGAACGGATTCATCCAAAGTCTCAGGAATATCATATTCTTGATAAGAAGCTACATCAAGAACATTGAATAAAAGCACAGAATAGTATGCAACTAACGCTCGCCCGGATTCTGTAACAATCGTTGGGTGGTCAATCTGGGCATTGTCCATCACTGTCATTACGGCCTCAACAATATCTGTACAGTATTCTTCAACAGAATAGTTTCGACTGTGGGCAAAGTTCGTATTTGAACCGTCATAATCGACTGCCAAACCGCCCCCTAAGTCCAAGTATCCCATCGGTGCGCCTTCTTTTACCAACTCCGCATATACTCTTGAAGCTTCTTGTACTGCTGAACGAATATCACGAATATTAGGAATCTGTGATCCTAGGTGATAGTGCATTAGCTTCAGGCTATTTAGCATATTCTTTGCTTTAAGTTCATCAACAATCTCAATAACTTGGTTCATGTTAAGTCCAAAAATGCTTTGGTCTCCACCTGAATCCGTCCAATGTCCTCCGGCTTTTGCAGATAACTTGATACGTACCCCAATGTTTGGTTGAATATTTAAAGCCTCTGCCCGTTCAAGAATTAGATCAAGTTCTCCTGGAATCTCGATGACAAAAAAGCATCGATATCCCATTTTATTGGCATAAAGTCCAAGGTCAATGAACTCTTCATCTTTGTAGCCATTACAAATAAGACAAGCATCTTTATCTTTTAGCTCTGAAAGCGCAGCAATTAACTCCGGTTTACTTCCAACCTCTAAGCCGTGGTGGTAACGCTGCCCAAACTTTGCGACTTCTCTTACCACTTCTTGCTGCTGATTCACCTTAATTGGATAAACCCCTTGATACACACCTTTATAATTTAACGTATTCATGGCATGACGAAAAGACTCATTTAAGTATGTAATTTGCGCATCGAGTAAATTTTCTATTCTTAATAAAACGGGCATATCCAGTCCCCGCTCTTTAATTCCGGCTGCAATCTCCATAAGGCTTACAGATCCTTTTTCAGATCCTTTTTGCATATTAATGCGAACTTCACCTTCATCTGAAATCGAAAAATATCCGCCACCCCAATTTTTTATGCCATAAAGCTCTTCTGATTTTTCTTTTTTCCATCGTCCTAAAACTTCAACGCGGTTCATTATATCACCCTTTCTATATTACACTTCATTAAAGCTGTGATTTTCAAAATATCATCTTTGTGTTCAAATGTCAACAACAATTTCTATTCCTTACGAATTCGTTCAATAAGTTCACCATACCGTACCTTATACTTGTCATACAAAGGTTGAACCGCTTTTATAAATTCAGACTTATCTTCAATATAATTAATCTGAACTCCGTGTTCCTCAAGAAATTTTAATGAGCTTTGTTCGCCTTCTTCCCAAAGCTTTTGTTGATATATTTGGGTTTGAATTGCAGCTTTGCGGATAATGCCTAAATCCTCTTTTGATAGCTTAGCTAATGAAACTTTACTTCCCACAATAAGTTCCGGTACACGCACATGTTCATCAATCGAATAATATTTTGCAATCTTATAGTGCTCTGAGGTATGATAACTTGGCGGGTTATTTTCTGCCCCATCAATCTCGCCAAGCTGAAGTGCACGATAAACCTCACCGTAGGGCATCTTGACACCACTTGCACCCAAAGCATCTGCCATCTCAAACATTAATTGGCTTTCATGGACCCGAACTTTCATTCCTTGAAGATCTTCAAGGGTTTTTATCGGTTTTTTTGTATTATAAAAACTTCGCGCTCCGGCTTCAAACCATCCAAAACCAATGAAACCATCCTTTTCAATGGCTTGCAATATTTCATCACCGATCTCACCTCGAAGGACACGAAGCATATGGTCCTTATCTTCATAGATATAAGGTAAATACAATACGTTTAATATGTTTGCCTCTTCGGATATGGGTGCCAAGCTTACACGCGCTAGATCGACTCCTCCAAACAACATCTGTTCAATAACATCTGCCTCTGAGCCTAATGCTTGATCTGGATAGACCACAATCTTAATCCGTCCTTGGGAAAGCTCTCCAACCAAACGGGCAAATTCTTCATCTGCTCGAGTTGTAGGGTAACCTTCAGGGTGGGCTTCTGCCATCCTTAAAATGTATTCGGGCTCAATCGCACTTTCTTTTTTTACAAAAGAGCAGCTACTTAAAAAAACAATGAGCATGATAATGCCCGAACAAAATACGATTCCTTTTTTTATCATAGTTCACTCTCCTGATTTTCGATTTCAAACTTCATCTCAATAAATGTACCCATATTTTTCTTACTTAAAATCTTAAAAGAGCATTTATTTTGAAAGGTCAATTTAAAGCGTTGATAGACATTATTTACTCCAATGCTACGATTATTTATCGTATCAAATTTTAATACTTCTTTTAACCGTTCTTTATCCATTCCAATACCGCTATCCATAATCTGCATTACCACATACACCTTATTATACTGCTCTTGTTGATAGATTCTGACACGTATTTTCCCACCTTTGATCTTAGGTTCAATTCCGTGTATAATCGCATTCTCAATCAAAGGCTGTAAGGTAAATATAGGGACCAATATTTTTTCACACGATGGCTCTACAATCCGTTCGTATTCCAAACGCTCTTTAAACCGAACTTGTTGAAGATACACATACTCATCAATAATATCCAATTCCTCTTTAATAGGAATCATGGATTTATCATTTCTTAGCTTATAGCGAAACAGCTGTGCTAAAGCTTGTGTTAGTTTTAGAGTATCTTCTGCGCTTTCAAACATTGCCGTTCGAGAAATTGTATTTAAGGTATTAAATAGAAAATGCGGATTGATTTGAGACTGCAGCGCTTGAAACTGTGAGTCTTTTAGCAACTGCTTCATTTGTAACAAGTGTAATTCTTCTTCATGCAGCTTCTTTTCGATAATTACTTTTTGTTTCAAATCGGACACTAAGGAATTAATACTTTGGCTCATAATATTAAACGAATCCGCCAAGACACCAACTTCATCCTGGGAATCAATATGTATCGCTTCAATATCTAAGTCTCCTGAAGAGATGCGAATGGATGCTTTGGCTAATTTTTTTATAGGATTGATGAGATAGTTTGCAAATAAAACTCCGATAAATAAAGAAATCAGAAAAAAAAGTGCAATTAATATTAACGAAATACGTCGCATAACATTTGCTTCATTTGCTAACCTATTATATAGTTCATCGCCCTCGCGCAGGCTAATATATAATAGTTCCTCAATATATTTTTCCGTATATTGTTCAATACGTTCGCCTTCATAAAAAGTTCTATAATAGGTTGCAATTCCATTTTCTCTTTGGTTCATCGATAATTGCCACTTCAAATTGTATGAAAAAACTGAATTTCGAATCGCATTGATGGCAAACTGGCTTTCCAACGAATTATATTTTTTATCCAGTGTATCGATTGTTCTTTCTATTTTAATAAGATTCTCTTCATAATATTGACGTTCGGATGGACTTCGTTCATTGATATAGCTTTCAACGGCTTTTTTCCCTTCTTGATTCATCATCAGCAGTTGACTGATTTCATAATAATTCGTCATTGTCGCATTAAATTGGTCAACAATTTGATAATTATTATGATTTAAGTACAAACTAAATAAACTTACAATTGCTAAAATTGTAAAGAAATATGACAATAGTTTAATTTTGATGGACAGCGAATTCCAGAATCGACCAAATGTTTTCACATACTACTCCTTCTAGCAATCATAGGTTTTGCTTATAGCTTTATCTTTAGTTTAACCGCTTATAAATCATCTGTCAATGTGCTCGATTTTATTTGTAAATGCCAAGAGTTGCTCATATGTAGGAAAGCCCTCACTGTCACCACGAACTAAGGTTGCCATCGCTCCTACACCATTGGCAAAGTCGCCACACTCTTGAATAGATAAGCCTTTTAAGTAACTGTTTAAATATCCCGCTGCAAACCCATCACCGGCACCGACACTATCTTCCACTTGTTCAACAACATATCCCGGAACAAATTCTTGATGTTGACCATCGGAAACCACACATCCTTTTTTCCCCATTTTTAAGGCGACCTGTTGTATCCCCATCTCATGAAACCGAGTTAAAATCTGGTCAACATCGGTTGTTCCAAGAAGAATCTCACTTTCTTCAATGCCCGGGAATAGTATATCTGTTTGTTCACAAATCTTAAGTAGCGTTGCTTTGGCTTCTTGAACCGACCATAGCTTAAGACGAATGTTAGGGTCAAAGGAAATCAATACACCGGCTTTTTTTGCCACGTCAATGGCTGCAAACAAAGCTTCCCGTGCTGATGTAGATATAGCCGCTGTAATACCTGTAATATGCAGGATTTTTGCCGAACATATGTATTCAAAGTCAATATCTTCTTTAGATAGGTAACTAGCTGCCGAATTCTTTCTATAATAATACACATTAGGATTAACATGCTCAAAGACTTCTTTAAATACCAACCCGGTCGCATGTGCTTCATCACGCTTGAGACGTGAGACATCTACCCCTTCACCCCTAATCATAAATTCTAAGTAGCTGCCAAACTCATCATGCCCCACTTTTGAAAACCACCCCACCTTAGTCCCTAATCGAGCCAGGGCAATAGCAACATTAGACTCCGCTCCAGCTATTGCCTTACTAAAGTGGTGAATATGTCGTAACGGTCCTTTTTCATCCGGACTAAACAAAACCATCGATTCTCCAAATGTTATTACATCAAAATCCTTTTTCATATGAAAGCCTCCTTATTGATGTCTGTTGTCAGACATCTTCTTAATTGAAATAAACCTACATAAATAAGTAGGTTTATTCCAAATGTATATTATTTATTTTGGTTGTTTTCCAATATAAGCTAAGATACCACCATCGACATAAAGTACATGTCCATTAACAAAATCTGATGCATTTGACGCCAAGAAAACAGCTGGACCCATTAAGTCTTCTGGTGTTCCCCAACGTGCTGCTGGTGTCTTTGCAATAATGAAGCTGTTAAATGGATGTCCATCTTCACGTAAAGGCGCTGTTTGAGGTGTAGCAATATAACCTGGTCCAATACCGTTACATTGAATGTTATACTCACCATACTCAGACGCAATATTCTTTGTTAACATCTTAAGACCACCTTTTGCAGCTGCATATGCAGATACAGTTTCACGTCCTAATTCACTCATCATGGAGCAGATGTTAATAATCTTTCCGCCGCCTTTTTTAATCATACTTGGAATAACGGATTTTGCCATGATAAATGGTCCGTTAAGGTCAACATCAATAACTTGTCTAAAGTCTTCAGCTGACATCTCAATCATTGGGATACGCTTAATGATTCCAGCATTGTTAACAAGAATATCAATAATCCCTACTTCTTTTTCAATTTGAGCAACCATTTTTTCAACTGCCGCTTCATCCGTTACATCACACACATAACCATGCGCTTTAATATTCTCTTCTTGGTATGCAGCTAATCCTTTATCTACCGCTTCTTGATTACGGTCATTAAATACAATTGTTGCACCTGCTTGTGCATATGCCTTTGCCATAGCAAAGCCAATTCCATAAGATGCTCCTGTAACTAAAGCAATTTTTCCTTCTAACGAAAAAGTATTCATTATACTCATACTCTATCTCCTTTATCGTAAATCGTTTTTCATATCAACGTGGTCCATATCATTAAATGTTTGGTTTTCTCCAACCATACCCCAGATAAAGGTATATGCTTGTGTCCCACAACCGGAATGGATTGACCAGCTTGGTGAGATAACCGCTTCTTCATTTCGAAGCACAATGTGACGTGTCTCTGATGGTTCACCCATGTAATGGAAAACAACACCATCTTCTGGAAGGTCAAAGTAGAAATATACTTCCATACGACGCTCATGTGTGTGGCATGGCATTGTATTCCATACGTTACCTTCTTCAAGTTCTGTTAATCCCATTGTCAACTGACATGTTGGTAACACATCTGGATGAATGAATTGATAAATCGTACGTTTGTTAGACGCTTTTGAATCACCCATTGGAACTGCTTTTGCTTTAGTAATATCAATGTGCTTATTAGGATATGTTTTGTGTGCAGGCGCACTAAGTGTATAGAACTTCGCTGGATTTTTTGGATCATCACTAGTAAATACGACTTCTTTTGCACCCATTCCTACGTATAATCCATCACGGCTATTTAATTCATATACTTCGCCATCAACAGATACTTTACCTGCTCCACCTACATTAATCGTTCCAAGTTCACGGCGTTCCAAGAAATACTCTGTTCCTAGAGACTTCATAATCTCAAGGCCTTGTCCTAATTCTAGTGCTTCATTTTCCGGACAGAATCCCATCGTAATGATTCGGTCAATATGGCTATATACTCGTTGTATTTTATTAGGAATAAATAAGTCTTGGATTAAAAACTCATCACGTAATCTGTCGGTTGTATAGTGTTTTGCATCTTTTGAATTTGAAGGTTCTCTTACAATCATATCTTTCTCCTTTTACTGCATGTTTTTTGGTTTCATTATATGAAACGAGGTTTCATTTTCAAAATAATTATAGCATCTTTAGGAAGTAACGTCAATCCATTTCTCAATAATGGGACCTTGGTTTCACATATCGGGACACCCTTGCTATTTTGGTGTATACCCTAGCCGCTTTGATATCTCCATACATGTATTTGCCAATGCGTCACGAACAGACTCTCCTTCTTCTTGAAAGACCTCATCTGAAAAACCTGTAATGCTAACAGCTGCAACAATTCGACTCCGATAGTCATATACCGGCATAGATACACAGTATACATTTTCTTCATGTTCCGCTTCATCTCGGGTATACCCTTCTTGTCGACCACGATATATATCTTGCATCACTTCTTCAATTGAGGTTTTTGTATTTTTTGTAAATGGAACCAGAGCTGTTTGTTTTAATATTTTGATGATTTCTTGATCAGGACGATCAAGCATCAAAGACTTACCAACGGCAGAACAATAAATTGGAATGCGCTTGCCTATTTGACAATACATATGAAAGGATTTGTACTTTTCAACTTTTTCTATAAACACGGCTTCATCTTCATCAAAAATAGCCAATTGTACTGACTGGTTTACTTTATTGGCTAGATGATGTAAATATGGCACTGCCTCGGTCTTTAACTCTACATGATTTAGACGAATACTACTAATCTCTACTAGTTTAAGTCCAATCTGATATATACCTGTTGCTTCATTACGTTCGACAAATCCCCGATTAAGGAGCGTCATCATGAGTCGATGTACCGTACTTTTATTTAACTCTAACTTTTTTTGTATCTCTGATGCGGTCATCCCTTCTTCCGCTAATAGCTCTAAAACGTGAAGTGCCCGATCCGCTGTTTGTAACACTGGTTCACTCATATAATTCCTCCAAACTGTTTCTTCTATTAACTAATAATATATCTAATCCGAAGCCGTGTCAAATAGTGATTTAATATCTCACATATAGGAACGCATTTTATCTATATTCTATACAAAATGTAACTATTCCTCTAGGAATGAAGAAACCTTCGAAATACACTTGACGAGTCCCTAACAAATGATGTAAAATATGGTTAAAATTATAACAAAATCCAATTTCAAAGACTTACCCTCTAAGAACCTGGATACCTTGTTAATATAACCATCTTTTTGGATGATTAAATCTACCAATGAGATTGTTGCTTTTTTTATACCCTTTTTTAAAAATCTTGTAATGAACCATCCATGATAAAGGAGATGTTTATGAATACTACCCCTCGCTCTAATCGATTACATATTGCTTTTTTTGGGCAGACCAACGCCGGAAAGTCTAGCCTCATTAATGCAATGACCGGACAAGATATCGCCTTGGTATCTAAAGTCAAGGGCACCACTACCGATCCGGTATACAAGGCTATGGAAATTCTTCCCATCGGTCCGGTTGTTCTCATTGATACCGCCGGAATCAATGATGAAAGTACTCTTGGCGTCCTCCGTCAGAAAAAAACAATGGACGTTCTTGAAAAAACAGATGTCGCATTAATCGTGTTTGATATCAACCAACCTCTTCATGCATCAGATATTGAACTTTTACACGCTATAAAACAACGCAATATTGCCTGTATCGGAATTTTAAATAAGGTTGATGCCATCAACAATGCTTCAACGCTATTACAAGAAAAATGTAATGACTATAGCCAAAAATTTGACATCCCTTTTATAACTGCCTCTGCTCAATCAAGTCAAGGCATAGATTCAATCAAGGATTTGATTATTAAACATAGCCCTCAAGAAATACATTCGCACAAGCTGGTCGGCGATTTAATTAACCCTGGAGATTTTGTTGTTCTAGTAACTCCTATTGATTCTGCTGCCCCTAAGGGTAGAATTATCCTCCCCCAGCAGCAAACTGTTCGAGATATTTTAGACCATGGCGCTATCGCAATCGTGACAAAAGAAACTGAATTAGCTACAACATTGGCGCAGCTTGGTACAAAGCCTGCTCTTGTCATTACTGATTCCCAAGCCTTTGAGCAAGTCTCCAAGGAAACTCCCGATGATGTTTTACTCACATCTTTTTCCATACTTTTTGCCCGACACAAAGGAGATCTTAACGCATTAATTCAAGGCGCTGCAGCGATCAATCGTTTGGAAGATGGCGATAAAGTTCTCATCGCCGAAGGATGTACCCATCACCGCCAGGCTGATGATATCGGAACAGTAAAAATTCCTCGCTGGCTCACACAGTCAACAGGAAAAAAACTTCAATTTGAACACACCGCCGGTGTAGGTTTTAAAGATAACTTGTCCGGCTACAAATTGGTGATTCATTGTGGTGGATGTATGCTCAATTCCAAGGCCATGAATTATCGAATACATTCTTCACAGGAAGAAGGTGTTCCGATTGTAAATTATGGTGTTCTTATCGCACAGGTTCATGGAATTCTTGACCGTGCCTTAGAACCTTTTACTCAAGCCAAAATGATTTGGGACGAATCAAAATAAATTGTCATAGGAAAGGAATATTATGAACACACAAAAAAAATTTATTGATGAAGCTAAGATCCACGAACTTTTAAGCAACCACACACTTCCGACATATGAGGAAGTGACTTCTATCGTTCAAAAAGCTTTGAAATCTCAAGGTTTAGATATGGCTGAAGTTGCTACGCTCCTTCGCGTAACAGACCCAGCTCACCTAGATGAAATCTATCATGCCGCAAAAAAAATCAAGCAAAATATCTATGGAAACCGTATTGTTATGTTTGCTCCGCTATATATCTCAAACTACTGTACCAATGGATGTCTCTATTGCGGTTATAAATGTTCAAACAATTTGCATCGCAAAAAGCTGTCGGATCAAGAACTTGCGCAAGAAGCAAAAGAAATTATTAAAATGGGACATAAACGTATTGTTCTTGAAGCAGGTGAAGACGATGAAAACTGTCCTGTTGATTATGTGGTCAACGCTATGAAAGTTTTATATGATAGCAAGCAAGACGGTACGTCTCTTCGCCGTATCAATGTTAACATTGCAGCAACGACTGTTGAAAACTACCGCCGATTAAAAGAGGCTGAAATAGGAACCTACACACTATTCCAAGAAACCTACCATGAAGATACCTATAAAAAATATCACCCCCATGGGGCTAAATCAAATTATCTCTATCACTTAACCGCAATGGATAGAGCTATGGAAGGTGGTATTGATGATGTGGGCATCGGCGCACTCTTTGGTTTATATGATTATCGTTTTGAGGTTTTGGCCTTGATGATGCATAAAGATCATCTTGAAGAAACATTTGGTGTAGGTCCACATACCATTAGTGTCCCTCGCATTCGAAAAGCCAACAATGTTGACGTAAATAAAATGCCCTATGCAGTGACGGATGCTGAATTTAAAAAACTTGTTGCCATTATACGTTTGGCCGTTCCATATACAGGTATTATCCTATCTACACGTGAAGAGGCCAGCTTTAGAGAAGAAGTCATTAATCTTGGTGTCTCCCAAATTAGCGCCGGTTCAAAAACAGATGTCGGCGGTTATCATGAGGAAGCACGTATAGAAAATCAGTTTGAACTTGCTGATGAACGCCCACATGAAGTCATCATCAAATCCCTTCTTGAAAAAGGCTACCTTCCTAGTTATTGTACAGCTTGTTACCGTGCCGGTAGAACAGGTGATCGTTTTATGCAAGTTGCCAAAACAGGTGCTATCCAAAATCTATGTCACCCCAACGCACTGATGACGCTCAAGGAATACTTAGAAGATTATTGCGATGAAGATTTAAAAGCATTGGGCAACCAAGTTATCACTGAAAACATTGAAAAAATACCTAGTGAAAAAATGCGTGCCAATACGGTTGCACGCCTTGAGCGTATTGCCAATGGTGAGCGTGATCTCTACTTCTAGATTTTTGCACCTTAACCTTTTATATAACATATGCCCCGTCCTTCCAACAGTCAGCTTATTTAGCTCTAACTTCTGGAAGGACGGGGCATATTGCTTTATATCTATTTTATTATATATTTTATATAATGTTTGTATTCTGACTTATTTTATTCGCTAACGATTTCAAATGTTTCGCGTGCAATCATCAACTCTTCATTGGTAGGAACAACCATTGCAACAACACTTGAGTCATCTGTTGAGAACACACGCTCTTTGCTACGGAATTGATTGTCTTCGACATTAATCTTACATCCTAAGAACTTTAAGTAATTACAGATATTTGTACGCATTAATGGGTAGTTCTCACCAAGACCACCAGCAAATGCAACAACATCTAATCCACCCATAGCAACTGCATAGGATCCAATATATTTTGCAACACGGTATTCAAAGATATCCATTGTAAGACGTGCTTGTTTGTCTCCTTCTTCAATAGCATCTTCGATAACTCTAAAGTCACTTGATTCCATATATACACCAAGCGCACCTGATTTTTTGTTTAAAACATTAATAACTTCGTCAAGTTCCATGTTTTCTTTTTTAGCTAAGAATTGAATAATAGCAGGATCGATGTCTCCACTACGTGTTCCCATCATAAGTCCTTCAAGTGGTGTTAATCCCATTGTCGTATCGACTGATTTCCCACCATCAACAGCACATAGACTTGCACCATTTCCTAAGTGACAAACAACTGTCTTTAAATCTTTAACGTCTTTGTCCAAGATCTCAGCCACACGTTGTGACACATATTTGTGTGATGTTCCGTGGAAACCGTAACGACGGATTTTATGTTTTTTATAGTATTCATATGGTATTGCGTATAAATATGCTTTTTCAGGCATTGTTTGATGGAATGCTGTATCAAACACACCTACCATCGGTACATTTGGAAGAATCTCTTGGAAAAGTTCTATTCCCAAAATGTTCGCTGGGTTATGTAATGGTGCAAGTTCTGAGCATTCACGTAACGTATCTAGAACTTCATCTGTAATAAGTACAGAATTCGTAAAGTATTCAGCACCATGAACGACACGGTGTCCAACAGCTGAGATCTCATCCATTGATTCAATTACACCATGCTCTTTAGACAATAATGCACTAATAACTGCTTCTACCGCATCTTTGTATGTTGGCATTGGAACTGATAATTTTACTTTATCTTTTCCTACAGGCTCATGTTTAATCATTGACCCATCCAAACCGATACGGTCACAAAGGCCGATCGCTAATAAAGATTGATCTTTCATGTCTAACAACTGATACTTGAGTGAAGAACTTCCACAATTAATAACTAAAACTTTCATTGGCAATACTCCTATTTCTTATTTTATTTATTGTTGGTTCGACGTCAAAAATTGACGAACAAAATTTTATTTATGCACAACACCTTTATTATAGCTAAAAAAAGGAAGACAGACAACCTTTTTTCACATTTTTTTAAGATTGTCTGTCAATAATTCTTGATATTTTAATTTAAGGCGTTGTTTCCGGTTCCGGCGTAACCTCCGGTTCAGGTTCAGGCGTCACTTCCGGAGCAGGCTCTGGCGTTGGCTCTGGTGTTGGTTCCGGTGTCGGCTCAGGTTCAGGCAACGCTTCAAGCGTTACTCTTATGTCATCTCCAACATCCGCATAACCTCCACTTGGCGATTGATCTACAATAATATCGTCTTTATCATATGAACGATTAAAGTCCAAATCAATCTTTGCCCCTTCGCGGTTAACTTCTTTTTGCCATTCTAGGATTTTACTTACTTTTTCTCCTGTGAAATCTTCTACAGGTACTTTCCCCTGAGATATTTCAATAACTAAAGTTTTTCCGATAGGCAAGTAATCATTGCTATAACTTTGATCGACTACAATATCTTTATCTGCAGTACTATGATATACTTTATCGATATCAAAAGCAATCTTATTCTCCGCACACCATGCTACAGCTTCATCAAGAGATAAATCTGTCAAGTCACGGACAAAAGTCCCTCCGTCAAATCCGGAAATCTTTACATCAATCTCTTCATCTAGATCAATATATTCTTCACGCTCAGACTGATAAAGTATCGTCCCTTTTGGTTCGGTAGTATTTTTCACTGTACTAAAGTCCACTTCGATATCCGCACCTTTTGCATTAACTTCATTGACCCATTCTAATAAAGAAAGACGTCCTTTGCCAACAAAATCCGGAATACCCAATGGTCCGAGTGAGATACGGATTACAAGTTGCTCATCCTTTGGAATTTGCTTTTCACGGTAGTTTTGTGAAATAATCTCACCTGCCGGTTCATCTTCATCATAGTATTCTTCAAAACGAACAGGAACATCGTTACGTTCACACCAAGCTTCTATTTCAGCTTTGTCCCATGATGCCATCTTCGGTACAATTACACCATTATCTGTTCCTGAGACTTCAACGTGGACAATAGCATTTAATGCAATATAGTCTTCTTTGATGGATTGCTCTAAAATGGTTCCTCGGGTTTCATTCGTATCGACAACATATTCATAGGTTACTAATACATTGCCCCCTTTAGAATTAATATTTTTCTGCCAGTCAAGAAGTTCCAGACGGCTTTTCCCTTTAAAATTATCAATAGTTATTTTGCCTAAGGATTGATAGACATACATTTGCTCTCCTGCCGGTATGATGCCCTCAACCACACTTTGACCAAAAAGTGTATCAAATGGATACTGGTCACTATAACGTTCAATAAAAGTCAATGAAATCTCATTTTGAGTAGCCCAAAGTTCCGCTTCAAACTTAGACATCTCAGTCATATCAATTACTTGAACACCTGAGTTTTTAGCCACTTCAAGAATAACTGTATCACTTTCGTCAATCATTGCACCTTTTTTTATGCTTTGAGATAAAATAGTCTCATTGGTTTTATCTACAGTTTCCACCTCTTTAAAGATGACCTTTATATCCATTGACTGGGCTAAGACTTCTGCAGATTGTTTATCAAGGTTTACAAAACTTGGAACACTCGCATTACCTTTTGAGACTTTTAGCGTAACAATTTCATCACTAAGTATTGACGTTCCCGGTTCTAAATCCTGAGATACCACAAGACCAGAATCACGTGTACTGTCTACCTCTCGAACAAAAATCTGAATATTTTTTAGTCCAGCTAAACTAGAGGCTTCTGAAGATGTCAATCCAACAAAATCAGGGAGTTCTACGGATTCACCAAGAGAGATAACGACTTCCAATGTGTCTTTTCTTGGCATCTCTTCTCCACCCTTAACACTTTGGCGAATAACAAGCCCTGCTTCAACATATTCACTCTCTTCTTCTGAAAAAGATACAAGAATATCATTTTCCTCTGCCCATTTATTCACTTCATTTTTTGTGGATCGGTAGAAATCTTTGATTTTTATAACATCTGAGACTTCTTCAGGTCCTCGTGAAACAGTAATACGTACACGATTTTTACGTAAAAAGTCGTCTTCAGATCCATCAATAATTTTATATTCAATAACGGCATCCGCTTCAACGGTTTCACTATTTTCTCGTTTGATTGTGACCCCTGTCAAATGATTGTCTTCTACCCATTGTTGAATCTCGGGATAAGTAGCATTATCAAGGTCAATCATTTGAATTTTTTCTTCTGGATCGGCTCCTTTAGAAAAAACAACTTCAAGCTCTTTTCCTTTTCGTATCCGCTCTCCTGGAGCTACACTTTGCTCTACGACATAATCATTGTCTATTTCTAGATTAAACGCCTGTTTGGCAATTAAGGTGACTTTGTTTTTTTCGGTCCATTCTTTAACCTGACCGACGTTCCATTCACTCATATCAGGAACTTCAACACCTCTAAAGACTAAGAAATAGAGAAGAATAATCACAATGACGATACCTATGGAACCTCCGATAATAATCGGTTTATAATTTCTTTTATTGGCGACAAAAACTTCTTCGCCGAAGCTTTCAGGCTTCGGCTCAGAAAATTCGTCTAAAAAACTCTTTTTTCCAGGTTCTTTTGACATTAGGCGTTTCCTTTCATCTCTTCCAGTTTTCCCTCATGCAAACGTAATGCAATATCTGAAGATGCAGCAACTTCATCAGAGTGCGTTACAAGAATAATCGTCTTGCCATACTCTTTTGATAATCGCTTAAATAATTCAATAACTTCATGTGATGTCGCGGTATCTAGTGCGCCCGTCGGCTCATCACCAAAAACCAAGGAGACGTCTTTTGCTAGGGCTCTAGCTATAGCCACCCTTTGCTGCTCTCCACCGGAAAGTTTGTTAACCCGACGATCTGCTTTAGATTGAACAATCCCTACACTACTTAATATTTTATATGAAAGCTCTTTTTTATTTGGTGGTGCTTTTTTATCCGTAATATAAAAACTGGATTCAACATTTTCAACCCCATTAAGGTAATCCGTTAAGTTATATTTTTGGAAAATAATCGCCATGCAGTTTCGTCGATATTTTGTGAATCCAATCTTTTGAATATCTTGTCCTTCATATTCAATACGACCGGATTCCGGCTTATCAAGAGCACTTGCCAACGCTAGAAGTGTACTCTTTCCCGAGCCTGATGGACCTAAAATCGTGTAGAACTTTCCCTTTTCAAAGGCATAGGATAAACCATTGAGAATAACACGTTTTTTACCACCATCTATATAACTATAACTAATATCTTTTAATTCAAATTGTATTTCTTTTTCTTGTGCCATCTTCTTCATCCCCCTTAGTCTTGCAGTACTTGCCTTGGATTAAACATCATTATAATCGACAACGGAACTAAACTTGCAAAGATTAGTAATGCAATATTAATCACAAACAATTTCAAAATAACTTCTTGGTTCATCGATACATTAAAGTCTTCTGCGATATTATTCATATCCACATCACCAAATACATTCGTATCATAATATCCATAGTATATATCATTTCTACTTCCCGGTGCTGCTTCTTCTTCAACCAGCTGATTTTCTACAATCCAATCACTGACAAATGCACTGGAGATATTACTCATCAAAATAGCTAATACAAAGGCTACCAGTCCAATACATAAAATCTCATAAATAAACTGCATAACAATACGTAGCTTTGATTCACCGCTTGAAAGCAATAGCCCCACTTCAAACTTACGGTCACGGACAAAGATACTAACGATAGCTATAATAATGATAATTCCGGCGCCAAAGACAACCCAGATAAGTAAGGATGCAATAAGAGAAATTAAATCCAAAGGTTTTGTCAAAGTATCAAATTGTGTTGTTGCCGCATCAAGATAGTTATATTCTGATGGTAATTTGCTCGTGTTACGTTCAACAAAACCGTCAACTTCTAGTGGGTCAGCTAACATGAAAATAATACGGTTTACGTATTCCATCATCTCTTCGTCATCAGGATACATATTCATATTCATTTCACGAATAAATTCATAGGACACAAAAAGATTATTGCCCATATGTCCTTCTTGAATACCATCATATATTCCTACGATTTCAAGGTCATATGTGTTTTCTTCCCAGTCAAACAATTCTATAAGATCACCCGTCACAAAATTATTACGTTCTGCAAGCTCACGCGTAATTAAAACATAAGGATAGCCTTCTTTTACTTGATCTTGGGTCGGGAACTCTCCATCCACCAAGTAATAATCTCCTTCGGAAAATTCAAGGGGTTCAGCAACATTTCCTCCATTTAATTGGAAGTATACATTGTCTTTGATTTCATTACCGTCTTCATCAATGTATGTATTGTCATAATATTCTTTTTGACCGTCACGCTCCCAATACTCCGCCGTCTTTAATTCTTTGCTCATGAGCGAGTTAGAATTGGAATAATAGACTTGCTGAACAACCGGATCTTTTGCAATGTCTTCTGCAACTGTTTTTGATAGCTGCAACTTCATATATTCTTCGTCTTCAAGCTCTTCACTGTATGCCTTCTGATAATCTGCCTTATATTCAACTGCTGCACCTAGCTGTTTTCGTATAAACACCTTTGACTCATCAATACTGTTTTGAATGATGACACCTGTAAACAGCAGACTAAATACAACAAATAATATTGCAAAAATCATTAATACTTTTGCCGGTTTTCTAACTAAACTTAAAAACCCATGTTTTAAAATTCTCACACCACTTACCTCTTTTCTTCACACATTTATATATTTTTATGCTCAAACCTCTGATAATATTATCATATAATAGGCTTCTTTCATATGCCTTTGTGATTTTTTAATCCACTTTTAATAATTTATCAAAGCCTTCTACTATAAGACGTATGATCACGTGAAAAAGTTTCAAATTTACTAATTTTTTTTTAAAAAAAGACAATTCCATAGCCTTAACCATAGAATTGCCTTTTATAGGACACATTTTATTTAAACTTATGCGTTAACTTTTCCTTTTGCTGTCTCAACAAGAGATGTAAAAGCCGCTTGATCATTGACAGCCATTTCTGCTAACATCTTACGGTTAATTTCGATTCCAGCTAATTTTAATCCATGCATAAATGTTGAATAGCTCATTCCGTTAGCACGTGTTGCTGCATTAATACGAGCAATCCATAATTTACGGAAGTCTCTTTTCTTAAGACGACGACCTACATATGAATATACGCCAGACTTCATAACGGCTTGTTTAGCTGTTCTAAATTGTTTGCTCTTAGCGCCTCTATATCCTTTAGCTAACTTTAATACACGATTACGTCTTTTCTTTGTGTGCATCGCACCTTTAATTCTTGCCATGTTTTAAACCTCCAATCGATTATTATAGATATGGTAATAATTTCTTAATTACCTTTTCATTTGATGAATCCATCATAGTTGCTTGTCTAAGATTTCTCTTTGTCTTAGGACTTTTTTTGGTTAAAATATGGCGTTTGTACGCTTTACTTCTCTTTAATTTACCTGTACCTGTCGCTTTAAATCTCTTAGCAGCGCCGCGGTGTGTTTTCATTTTTGGCATGATGTTTCCTCCTTATAAATTGTAATTAGTACTAACTATTTTGCCTTTTTAGGTGTAAGAAACATAACCATGCTTCTACCTTCCATTTTAGGTCTTTTTTCAATTTCAGCAATTTCTTCCAAGTCTTTTGCAAATTCTAATAAAATCGTTCTACCAACGGATGTGTGAGCTAATTCACGACCTCTAAATCGAACGGAAACTTTCACTTTATCACCTTTGGTCAAAAACTTGTTTGCTTGCTTCATCTTAGTATTAATATCGTGTTCCTCAATATTCGGCGACAAACGCACTTCTTTTACACTTATAATGTTTTGTTTCTTCTTAGCCTCTTTTTCTCGTTTCGTTTGCTCGTATCTAAACTTACCAAAATCAATAATCTTACACACCGGTGGTTTAGCTTTCGGTGCAACCTTTACTAAGTCAAGTCCTTGTTCCCTGGCCATTGCTTGTGCTTCCTTTACGGATACAACTCCTAATTGTTCCCCGTCCGCTCCTACAAGACGTACTTCTTTGTCTCGTATTTGCTCATTAATCATATAGTCGCTAATTGTCCGACACCTCCTGAATCAATAAAATATATAGTTACAATAAAAAATGGATAGTTTCCTATCCACTCACAATAATACATAACTCATCATATGCACATGCATAATAAGTCCGATTATTAACCCAAGCGCTTAATTACCCTTAGGTGAGAGTGGATCAAAACTCTACTTCCTGTAATCCGAAGATTATTATAGCATGCATGTGCCTATCTGTCAAATCATAATTATTATTATATTTATTTTTTTATTTCAATGCCTTGCTCTGTCTGAATAATTTTTCCTGATTTCATTAAGCGTCCAACTGAACGTTTAAAAGCTCTTTTACTCAGGTGGAGTTCCTTATTGATAATATCCTTATCTGATTTATCATTTAAAGGTAAAAATCCTCCATTATTCAAAAGTGCTTCATAGACCACTTTTTCATCGGCTTCCATTTGCACAAAGCCGTCTTCTTTTAAAGTCAGCACTAATTTACCATCTCCATTGACCTTGGCAATCTTTGCCTTGATTTCGTCTCCGATGGCATAATGCTTGGTAACTTCTTTTTGTGGTAGCATTCCATGATACTTACCTTCAACAGCTACAAAAAGTCCATAATCTCTATTCATACTAAAAATAGTGGATTTTACTCGATCCCCTTCTTTATAGGGTGATTCTGCTGATAACAATTTAGACAACTTCATTGTTGCACACAATCGATCGGACTTATCAATATATAGCCCTACTAAATAGGATTCTCCTTCTTGGAGGCGTCCAATTTGCTCTTTAAAGGGTAAAAACAAATCTTTGAGTAGTCCCCAATCTAAAAAGGCGCCTATTTTTGTCAATTGAACTACACGTAACTTTTTAATCTCTCCCATCGTTATCTTGGGTGTATGACATGTACTAATCAGACGGTCTTCTGAGTCTTTGTAAACAAATACATCGAGTTGATCCCCCTGTTCAATCCCTTCCGGCACTTCTTTATTTGGCAACAAAATCCCTTCTGGATCTTCTGTCGGATTATCTGATAAATAGATTCCAAAATCCGTACGTCGTACCATTGTTAATGTTTGAAATTCACCTAGTTTAATCATTGTTCTCCTTCTTTTCTAACAGTTCTACCAGCAGGGACACGGTTTCTTCAATCGTTTGTTCTTTTATATTTACAATGACATCGGCATAGTTTTCATATAACTTTATCCGTTCATTGTAGACGTCCTGCAAGCTTTGATGTTCTCCCATAATAATTCCTCGGGTATGTATGTTTTGTATGCGTTTTTGGATTTCTTGAAAATCAACGGCAATATAGATAACCTTGCCAATCCTTTTAAGGTGCCTCATACCCTCTGTGGCATAAACAACACTGCCTCCCGTAGCTATTATCGTCTGCTGGGGATGAATGTGAGATATAACGTCTTCTTCTATTTTTTTAAAATAGTTAATTCCTTTTTCTTGTATAATCTCTTGAAGCAATCGACCTTCTTGCTGTTGAATCAGTAAGTCTGTATCGACAAAATCATAATTCAACGCCTTGGCCAGCAAAACTCCTAGTGTTGATTTTCCTGCACCTGACATTCCAATTAATATTATATTCTTCATATGCCCATTATCCCACAATTTTTATGATTTGACTACTGGTTTTTCAAATTTCAAACTAATATCAAGGGCGTGAACGGAATGGGTCAACGCTCCCACACTGATTACGTCAACTCCAGTTGCTGCAACTTCTGCTACACGTTCTAATGTCATATTGCCACTTGCTTCTAATGCAATCATCTTTTTTGCATGCTCTTTAACAAAGCGTACCGCACGTCGGATTTGGTCTGTTGTCATATTATCAAGCATGATAATATCTACACCCGTATGAATCACTTCACGCAACTCATTAAACGTCTCAACTTCCACTTCGATTTTCATGGTATGCGCAACACTTGCTTTTGCCCGCTTGACCGCTTCAGTAATCGACCCCGCCGCCGCAATATGATTATCCTTAATCATCACCGCGTCACTTAAGCTAAAGCGATGATTCATGCATCCACCGGTACGTACCGCATACTTTTCCAAACTTCGAAACCCCGGTGTTGTTTTACGTGTATCCACGATTACCGTATCATAAGGCTTAACGGCTTCAAAATATTGATGTGCCATAGAAGCGATACCACTTAAGCGTTGCATGATATTTAAGCCTAAACGTTCCCCTTTAAGTATGCTTCCAATCGGACCATGCACTCTTGCGATGACATCGCCTGCCTCAATGGCCATTCCATCATGTATAGCAACCTCTAGCTTGACCTGACTGTCTATACACTTATAAATTTGGGCAAAGACGTCTATACCGCACAATATCCCTGCTTCTTTTGCAATTAAATCTCCTGCACCTAAAACTGTTTTATCAATAATAGCATCTGTTGTTGCATCTCCAAAGGGCATATCTTCTTCTAACCATTCCAATATGTGTCGTTGTAATTCAATTTGATTTACTCCAATATTCATGCAAACACCTCCGCATCAACGTCTTGTTTATAATGACAACCTATACTTTTTTGCTTTATTGCATCCTCAATAATTGCCAAGCCTACTTGGCACATATTACGAACTTCATAATCGTCTTGACAGACTGGATTCAAATTATCCAGCACACACCATAAATGATACATCTTTTTATACGCTTTGTCTAATCCGCTTTGGGTTCGAATAATCCCTACATATGTTGACATCAGTCTTTGTATGTTCTCTTTGATACGCTTATGATTGATCACTCCATCATAACGCTTTTTCTTGTTTTGCCCACTTGGGTATTTTATGTTTTTTTCAACGCTTGTAGCTTCTATATGGGTATTCATATGGTTAGCAATCTGATGCGCAAAAACAATACATTCTAATAGCGAATTGCTGGCTAAGCGATTGGCTCCATGAACACCTGTAGATGCCACTTCACCACATGCATAGATACCTTTGATGTTGGTTTGTCCATGTATGTCCGTTTTTATGCCACCCACAAAGTAATGGGCAACCGGTGCAACCGGTATATAATCTTTTTCCATGAATATACCTTGGTCCGCTAAAAAGGTATAAATCGAAGGGAAGCGACGCATCAAAAATGCCTTATCCTTATGTGTAATATCAAGCCATACATGCTTTGTCTTTGCCGATTGCATCTCTTGATCAATACTTCTTGCAACAATATCTCTTGGCGCCAAGTCTTTTCTTATGTCATACTTTGACATAAATGCTTCACCCTTGCCATTACGCAAAATCCCACTTTCTCCGCGTACTGCTTCTGATATCAAGAACCGTTGCTGACATTTTCTAGAATAAAAAGCCGTAGGATGAAATTGAATATAATGCATATGTTCTAGCTGACATCCTGCATTTAACGCCAACGCAATCCCATCTCCCGTCAGACACGGTTGATTCGTTGTATCTTTATATAGGGCGCCAATACCACCTGTAGCGATGACAAGAATTGGTGCCTGAATACAAATATCCCGGTGATTATATCGTACAATAATACCACAAAAGCTTCCATCGGTTTGGGTAAGAATGCGGGTAGCCATTGCCTCTTCGAAAATGGTGATATTTTTTTTAGCCATAGCTTGTGCTGTCACTGCCTCCATCACACTTCTTCCTGTCGCATCCCCCCGAGCATGGAGTACGCGTCGATGTGAATGGCCCCCTTCAAGTGTAGCCAAAAGTTTTCCTTGCTCATCCGTATCAAAGGCAACACCAAGCTGTATAAGTTGACGTATGGCATCGGGTGCATTTTTCACTAGTAGGGTCGTAGCCTTTATATCATTGACATGAGCACCCGCAACACATGTATCCTGTAAATGGCTTTGATATGAATCTTTAGGACATATGCTTGCGGCAATTCCACCTTGAGCTAAAAAAGAATTGGACTTTTCCATTGTTCTTTTTGATATGACTGCAACACTCTTGTTCTCATCGATATGTAGCGCTGTGTACAATCCTGATAATCCTGCTCCTAATATGACGACATCTTTTTTTAATCTCTCCATATTCGCCTTCTAACTCAAAGCTAACATACGCTCTAAGGGTTTTTTAGCGCGTTCAATAATTTGATCATCCAGACAAATCTCGTATTGTTCTTTTTTCAAACAATCATAAACACTTTGAAGTGTATTTTTTTTCATGTTCTTACATTGAAGTCGTTCTGAAGCCAATATAAAATGTTTATCCGGATTGTCACGTCTTAACGGATGTAATATACCTTCTTCTGTTGCAATGATAAATGTATCATGAGCACTTTGACTCGCATAATCAATAATCCCCTTTGTCGAACCAATATAATCGGCAAACCCTAGGACATCTTGACTACACTCAGGATGTACAAGAACTTTTGCATGCTTATGTATGTCCAGCATCTCTTCTATATCCTTGCCACGTAATCGTTGATGCGTCAGACAAAAGCCTGGCCATAGTTCGATATCTTTTTTTGGCAGTTGTTCTTGAATATATGCACCCAAATTACGATCGGGCAAAAATAGAAACTTTGAATCGTCAAGCTGTTCCATAATGCTTAATGCATTAGACGATGTAACACAAATATCTGTCAGCGTCTTCACTTGCGCTGTCGTATTGACATAAGACACAATGGTTCTTTCTGGATTGGACGCTTTATAGCGTTCTAGATCTTTGGCTATAACCATGTCTGCCATAGGACACCCTGCATCTGGCGAAGGTATAAGCACCTTTTTGTTTCTTGAGAGAATTTTTGCAGTTTCTCCCATAAAGCGCACCCCACATAAAACAATTAAATCCCGAGAATCCGACGCACCTATTTTTGCCAAGGCCAATGAATCACCTACAAAATCAGCTACATCTTGAATCTCAGGAATTTGGTAGTAGTGCGCTAAAATCAACGCATTCTTTTCTTCTTTTAATGTACGTATTTTTTCAATTAATTCCATGATTCCTCCATCACTTATTGAACTCGACAACGAGCCCTGTAAAGTCACCTGTCTTGTCAGTTAGGGGGAGTATATCATACTCTTTTTAAAAAAACAATATTTTTAAATAATTTTTACTGCATCGCGTTCTTGTTTAATCGTATCGTACAATATATGGTCAATTTTATTGACAAAGGATTTTAAAGTATCATCTTCGGTATACGATGTAACATAAATACTTACTGTCATCTGAATCTCCTTGCCTTCCCACAAGATGATTGTGTCCTTGACATCATTACGCAAACGTTGTGCAAGTGTTTGTGCTATGTCGCGCTCGATTTCAGGAAATAGCAATATAAACTCTTCTCCTCCCCATCGTGCACAGATATCCGTTTCTCTTGTAAGTGATTTGAACACTTCTGATAGGGTGTAGATCACATAATCTCCACATTCATGTCCATGCTGTTGATTAATCTTATGAATATAGTCCACATCAATCAGAAGAACGGAAAAGGTCATATGCCGTTCATAAAAAGCCAAAATAAATTCCTTCATTTTTCGCAACACATATTGACGTGTATATAGTCCTGACAAGTTATCCTTTAAGGACAAATCGGATAATTCATTTTTGATGGATCGAATCAAATTGTTGCGTACTGTCGTTTGCTCTGTTCGAAGACTTGGTTGAATCATCACGATTAAATACTTTAGCACCTGTTTATCATCTTCAACTGAAGTAATGGTTATACTTGTCCACGTACGCGTTCCATCTTTTGCAACTAATCGGTACTCATTACGAAATGAAGCAATTTTTTGTTGAATCACTGAATGATACATTTTCATAAAAGCATGCTGATCTTCATCATCAATTAGCATTTGAAAGGGTAGATTTTTCAATTCATATTCTTTGTACTGAACATTTTCGCTAAGGCTTTTATTTGCCAATATACATGTTCCATCCACACGAATAAGGGCAATACCTATCGGTGCATCTCCAAATAGTCGATAAAACTTTTCATCATGCAAGCGAGTGTCCCCATCGCGCTCATTATGCGCCGTGTGATTCATAACCACACCAATAATCTGTGTGGCATTACCCTTAGCATCATAGGCAATACGTAACCGTTGATGAACAAACACCACATCCCCCGGATCGGTGCTTATATGAATATGGGAATCTATCTCTTCATCTTGACGTTGGAGATGGTACAAAAACCTTTTATGCAATTCTTCATATTCACTACTAAAAACCAAAGCTTTCATTTGATTGACCGTCATCACCTGCGTCTCTTCTTCTCCAACAATAGCGCAAAACCCTTTTGAGACATTCACCACTTCGGGTTGATAATGATTCCATGTCCATGAACCTGTCTGAAGCATATCTTCAATAATCTCATCAACACGTCTAGTATTCTGAGCATCCATCGGGCACCTCCTGTATATTTATTCATATTTATCATACCATAGCCGTAAAAAAGAAAAAAGCGTCACATCTAGGTATTTATCACTAGATGTGACGCTCCACATTGTTGTATATATAACCCTTAGCCGCCGATATGTACTTTGAGGCCATGCCCTTGTACAACCTTTTTCAAGGCTTGCATCCGCTCTGGTTCAAGGGTCTTGATATTCTCCAGCAAATACGTGCGACCTAGTCCTTTGTATTTGTCTACGCCATATCGATGGTAAGCCAGCAAATGCAATTCCACCACCCCAGGTAAGGTCTTGGCAAAAGCTGCGATTTTATCTATTTCTTGGAGCGTATCATTAAACGTCGGAATAACCGGAACACGAATAATTAATTTTTGCCCTGACTGCGCAATTTTTTTTGCATTTTCCAACACGCGAGCATTGGAACGCCCAGTAAATTCTTCATGCTTTTTGCCGTCGATATGTTTAATATCCATCAAAAACACATCCAAATATGGCAAGATATAGTTTTCTATAATCGAAAAGTCTACATCTCCCGTCGACTCAATGGTTGTCGTAAGACCATTGTATTTGGCTATTTCTAATAATGCACCAGCAAATTGAGGCTGTAATAGGGTCTCGCCTCCCGAAAGTGTAATACCGCCTTTTGAATGACGATAGTATGCCATGTCACGAAGGACCTCTTCCATAACCTCGTTGACACACACATCTTTACCGATAACTTTTACAGCATCTTTTGTCTGCATGGTTTGTATTTGCTTGCTTTGTGATTCAGGATTACAACACCACTGGCAGCGAAAATGGCATCCTTTTAGAAAAATAATCGTTCGAATCCCTTCTCCATCATGGATGGAATAACGTTGTATGTCAAAAATTCTTCCTTTGGTGTTTAAAAGTTCTTCATATCTTTTCATCATCTATAGTCCTTGTGTTGTCCGGCTAATAATATCATCTTGCAATGATTTTGAAAGCGTTGTAAAGTGGGCGCTATATCCTGCCACTCGTACAACAAGCCCTTTATACTTTTCTGGGTGTGCTTGAGCATCTAATAAAGTTTCTTTGCTAACCACATTAAATTGCATGTGCATGCCTTTTTGATCAAAAAATCCACGAATCAGATGGGTAAAGTTTTGGAGTCCATTGATTCCGCTTAGCGCTGATGGATGGAATTTTTGATTATAAAGGGTGCCGTTTGAAGCAATCATATGGTCAAGTTTTGCCACTGAGTTGGCTGCTGCAGTTGGTCCTTTCGCATCTCTTCCTTGAGCCGGCCCTACACCATCAGCAATCGGTGTATTTGCGTATCTTCCATCGGGTGTTGCACCAGTCTGAGCACCCAATGGAACGTTGGCCGATACCGGATACAACCCTGCCTGATAAACTCCATGACGCGGATTTTTATACTTTTCAATAGGACGCGTATAGGTATATGCTATTTCTCTTGCCAATAAGTCAACCGCATCACAATCATTCCCATATTTTGGAACTTCTTGAATCATATGATATATATCGTCCAATCGTTTAGTTCCTAGTTTTTCTTTTTCAATTACATATCCTTTTGCCGCAAGTTCACTGATAATCGTTTTGGTGATTGCCGCCACTGGATCATGCGCATTTTGATGGATAGGTGTTTTTCCAAAGTTTTGATCTAATGCTTCTTTGAGTTCTGTAAGCGATAGTTTCTTTTCTTCAAAAACTAACCGTTTAATGACCATCATCGCATCGGCCATATTAGCAATACCAAAACCTTGAGGACCTGTAAAATTATAGATAGCCCCACCTTCTTGAAGGGATGTTTTTCTGCCGATACAATCATCAATAAGGCTTGATTGAAAGGGCAATGGGCACCTTTGACTATGGGCAACATCAATCGAATTACATGCATTCACAAGGAGTTCTATAAAATATTCCATTTGTCTTTGGTAAGCGTCAAAAAATTGCTCAAAGGTCTTCATATCTTCTATTTTTCCGGTTTGAAGGCCCACCACGTCTTCATGCATTATTCCGTTGGAAAAGACCATCTCCAAAGGTTTTAACATATTAAAAAATGCAGCATCATGCCATCCGTCAGTTTTACCGCCTTTTTGCGGTTCAACACAACCGATAATACAATAGTCTCTAGCATCTTTTAGGGTTAACCCTCTGTTTTGAAGGGATGGAATAATCACTTCATCATTATAATATGCCGGAAGTCCTATGCCTGTTCTTACAAGGGTTGCCGCTTTAAGTAAGAAATCATTGGGTGAACGATTCCAGACCCGAACAGATAGTGACGGCGCCGGCAACATCACATGCAACGTTGCTTCCAAGCACATATATGAAAGAATATTCGTCCCATCTAAGCCATCTTCTGTTTGTCCTCCCACAATCAAGTTTTGAAAAAGGCTGTATCCGGCAAACCCTTCTGCACTGTCCGCATCTCTGGCTTTATTTAAATCATTGAACTTAATCCATATACAATCGATAAGTTCCTGTGCAAACCTTTCGGTTATGGTTTGCTCTTCTAAGTCTTTTTTAAGGTATGGATACATATATTGGTCAAATCGACCTGGCGAAATAGAATGTCCACTCGATTCCGTCTGCAATAACATCTGAACAAACCAAAATGCTTGACAAGCTTCATAAAAAGTCTGTGCACCATACTCTGGCACTTGGGTGCAGTTTTTTGCAATTTGAAGCAGTTCTTGTCTTCTCTTCATATCTTGGCACGTATCGGCTTTAGCTTGGGCCATTTTCGCATATCGCTTGGCATAGATGATTGCCCCTTCACAACTAAGAATAACGGCATGTAAAAAATCTGCTTTTTTTACATAATCTCCATCACTTATCTTTAACGTACTAAGGGCATCTTTGGCTTCTTGAATCACTCCACCAAAGCCTTTTTTTAGCACCTTATCGTATTGAACCGAGACATGTCCAATTCCGTTATAATAATAATTGCCAACGGTAAAAACATTGTGTTCAATAGCCTTTAATGCTTCTTTTGACATATACGCATGGGCCAAATCACTGGTGGTCTTGCCTTCCCAATATGTATGAATTTCTTTAAGCGAAGTTTTTACCTCTTCTGTTATGGAAAATGGATCTGCACTTCTTTGTTCAATTGTATCAAATTCTTTGGTTAGCCATTCGTGAGAGTATTCCGGAAATGTCTGGCAGCTCCTAGGTGCTAACGCATTGCTACCGACAATAAGTTCATCCGGGCGAATAACAATAGGCAATTCGCAGCATATGGCATAAAATGCTTTTGCACGCCTTCGAATTATCGGTTCACCTTCTGTCTCTTGATATACCTTTGTTAAAATATGCGCACGTTCTTTTTCAATGCGTGGCATTGTTGCATATAGATCTTTAATAAGTCGATCGATACGTTCACTTTTTTCAATGCTAAAATCTTTCATCATTCTTCCCTCCGAAGTTCAGTTATGTGCTAGGCAGGTCTCCTGACTTTTTGTTCATCCTACTTACCGCCCTTCCCATCCTAAACGACAGTGGATTACGGCTTTCATCCCAATTACAGTAGCGGGGGCTGTGGAAGCTTTTCACTCCCTTCCCTTTTAATATCAAATCATTGATTTAATAACCTAGTGCATTGTCTTTAACTCCTATACTACCACTCCTATACAGATTTTTCAAGAAAAAACCACATTTTCAAAGAAAAAACCACAAAAAGCAAAAAAAAAGCACTGGTGTCTTCAATATATTGAATTCACCAGTGCTTTTCTTTTATTATTTTTTTAGAGCATTTATGCTAATAATTGCTCCATATCATCTTGTACATTGTTAATTCCATTGATTCCAAACGTTTCAACCAATACATTGGCTACATTTGGTGACAAAAATGCTGGAAGTGTTGGTCCCAACTTAATATTTTTTACACCTAAGAATAATAGCGCCAAAAGAACAATAACGGCCTTTTGCTCATACCACGCTATATTATAAGCAATCGGAAGTTCATTAATATCATTTAATTCAAAGATCTCTTTTAGCTTAAGCGCAATAACGGCTAAAGAATAGGAGTCGTTACATTGTCCTGCATCTAGTACCCTTGGAATACCGCCTATATCACCAAGTGGTAATTTATTGTAACGATATTTTGCACATCCTGCCGTTAATATAACCGTATCTGCAGGTAAGTTTTGAGCAAACTCTGTATAATAATCTCTAGATTTCATACGTCCATCACATCCGGCCATAACAAAGAATTTCTTAATTGCCCCAGATTTTACAGCGTCAACCACTTTATCTGCCAAAGCAAATACTTGCTCATGAGCAAATCCACCGATAATCTCTCCTGATTCAATTTCTGTTGGAGAAGGTAATGTTTTTGCCATTTCAATAACTGGGCTAAAGTCTTTCCATCCTTTTTCATCGGCTTCGATATGCATGGATCCTGGATATCCTGCAGAACCGGAAGTAAAGATTCGCTTTTCTGATCCATCGGTTGGAGGAACGATACAGTTTGTTGTAAAGAGAATCGGTCCATTAAATGTTGCAAATTCTTCTTTTTGCTTCCACCAAGCATTACCATAGTTTCCAACTAAGTTATCGTATTCTTTGAATTTTGGATAGTAATTTGCTGGCAGCATTTCGCTATGAGTATAGACATCAACTCCGCTACCTTTGGTTTGCTCTAAAAGCATCTCAAGGTCATTTAGGTCGTGTCCTGAAATAAGGATTGCCGGATTATTTTTGACACCAATATTAACTTTCGTTAACTCCGGATTACCATAAGCTGTAGTATTTGCAGAATCAAGAAGCGCCATTGCTTTGACTCCATATTCACCGGTCTTTAAGGTTAAAGCAACAAGATCATCGGCTGATAAAGAATCATCTAAAGTCGCTGCCATACCTTCATAGACAAACCCATAGATATCATTGTCTTGTTTTCCTAAGTTTAGGGCGTGGTGCGTATATGCCGCTAAGCCTTTCATTCCATATGTAATCAGTTCTCTAAGAGAACGTACATCTTCATTTTCTGTTGCAAGCACACCGCATACTTGTGCTTTTGCTTCCATCTCAGCATCTGTTGTTACTGTAAATGTCGCTGCATCGTGTAAGTTGGCAACAACTTTTTTAGCCAACGCGTCACGAATTTCAATATTTTTACGAATCTGGCGCTTAATCGCTTCTTCATCAAAGTTTGCATTTGTAATCGTTTTGAATAAGCTATCTAACACGACTTCATTAATGTCACCAAGGTCTTGTGCTTTCATAGAGCCTTTGACAACAATATCCGAGATTCCTTTAACTGTATAGATAAGTAAATCTTGTAAATTTGCTACTTCCGGTGACTTTCCACATACCCCTTTAACTTCGCATCCTGTTCCTTTTGCTGCTTCTTGACATTGATAACAAAACATTTAATATCACTACTCCTTTTCCTGCCTCCGCCTCTTGACAGTAGACATTGCTATTTAATGTTACATGATTCTTACCACGTTAATCAGTAATGTCTTGGCTCATGAATCATTGAGATTATAATATCATAAACGCCCCCTCACTTATGTAGCCACAGCTACATTTATTCGAATTATTTACGTTTACATATTATGCAAATAAAATGTCTGTCATCATGCATCTTCTTATAGTATATCACAACCTTTTCCAAATAGCACAAACAAAAAAAACCCCATGACCAGCATCTTTTTATATGCATGATCATGGGGTTTTTACGTATTCGATTCTTAACGATTACAATTAATTATAATGTAAAACGTCTAATGATTTGCTCAAAGTCTTCAATAATGCCTTCGATTTCTACACACGATGCAGAGACTTCTTGAATGGATGCAGTTTGTTCTTCCACAGCTGCCGCTGCTTCTTCTGTACTTGCAGCATTTTCTTCAGCTAATGCTGAGAGATTGCTCATTATATCGGTCATTTTAACTTTTGTATTGCCCATTTGTGTACCCGATGCCTTAAGCTCATCAATATAACTACGCATCGTCTCAATCGCATCATCAATACCCTCAAATTTATGCTGGGTCATTTGTACACGATTTTCTTGAGACTTTCCGATTTCTTTTGATATTTCCATCTGTTTTACAGCTTCATTTGCCTTAACTTTTAATTCTTGAATAGTCAAGGAAATCTCATCCGAAAAACTTTTTGACTGTTCTGCCAGTTTACGTATCTCTTCTGCAACTACAGCAAAACCTTTTCCAGCTTCTCCCGCTCTAGCCGCTTCAATCGCTGCATTTAGCGCAAGTAAATTGGTTTGTCTGGAAATATTTTCTATCATGTCGCTGGCTTGTCCAATATATTCTGCACGTTCATTTGTCTCACGAACAATTTTATCAACAAGTCCCGTTGCCTTTTGATTTTTTTCTGTTTCTTCAACAAGGGTATCAATCAAATCTACCCCTTCATTTTTTAGTGTCTCTACATGATCGGCTGCTTCGATAATTTTCCCAACATTTTCTTGTTCAGATTCAATGAGTGCGCCTAAGTGTATAATGCCTTCAACACCATTTTCTGTGTCTTGTGCTTGTGAAGATGCACCATTTGCAATTTCCTCAATTGTACTGGCTATTTCTGTTGAGGCTGTCGAGGTCGATTGAGAGATTACCGATAAATTCTTTGATGTTTCTCCCATAAGCTTTGAACTATTATCCATATTGGTGACAATCTCTTTTAAGCTCGTCTCAATTTGACTAACAGCCTTAGCAAGTAAACCAACTTCGTCTTTTCTTTCAACCATTTGTTTATCAATTGTGTGGGTTAAGTCATATTCAGATAGGCTTTGAATGTTTTGGATAACTTGATGGATCGGATTAGAAATAATTGCATTAAGTATGATTCCTAAAAAGATGCTTATGATTATCGCAACGATTGATATAATGATGTTATTTCTATTAGCAATGGCTTGAATATCACTCAAATGCTCGGATACATTAGAAATGATTTCATTCGCAATATCGGATGTACCTGCAGCGTATTGACGCATGCTTTGCCGTGTTGTTGTTTGGTCTTTAACCAATGTCTGATAGGAGATAAATGTCGTCTTATAATTATTGATATTGTCAATTGATTCGTTTATTGATGCAATAACCTCTGGATTATCAATACCTTCTTTGGCTTTATTAAGCGCTGTTTGTGTTAATTCAACCTTAGTAAGAAGCTCATCGGCATAGGTTTGTTCTTCTGTATTTGCATACATCAGCGACGCAATACGTACTTGGGAATACGCATCAAAGGCTGATTGCATAACCACTAAACGATCAAGTCCACTATTCATCTGTTCAACAGAGTCGACACTCATGATATAGTCATTTTGCGAAGATATCAGTTGCTCAATACGACTTAACGCTGTATTTCCAGCTGCATTCCTCGACGTTGACAGTTCTTCTTTTTGTCGGTTAAGCTCTACATATGTTCGAAAATCGCTTCGATACTTTTCAATGCTTTCTAACATTTGCTTTGAACTGACACGGTTTTCTTCTAAATCCATAGTATCAAGAACACTATTGATATACTTTGCACTTTCATCCAAGTGTTGTTCCACCAAGTCCGCCGACTCTTGACTGAGATCTTTTTCAAACCGTACTTGTTCCACACGTGCCAGCGCTAAAAAATCGATGGCTTTATTTGTTTGATATAATATATGGTTCTGCTTTGAAATATCTGCATAATTTGCCATAGTTGTTCCTGTTAAAATTAAAATAAGTACAACTAAAAGTGAAAATGCTCCCAAAAGCTTTGACTGTATTTTCATATGATTAAATATACGTAAATTTAATGTAAATGTTCTTTTTTTTTGAACTTTCTTTTTTTCTTTTGCTAAATCCATAGAAAAACCTCCCATTGATTAGGTCTAAACACCTAATCATAAATTAAAAACTAGTAGTATAGACCTATTATATGCGAGGATTATCATTATGTAAAGAGAATTATTATTAACAAAAAGTTAACTGAATGTTATATTTGTGTTATGTTTTTTGTCATGCTATGTAAACTTATACTATCTTTTATTTTTTTTTAGAATCATAGTAATCCTATGTCCACCATGCCTTTGGAATCTCTTCCAACTCCATCAAACAATTGCGTTGATGGGACAAAACTTTTTTTGTCACTTCAAAAATTTTATTGGCATCACATAAAATGCAGTCTGCATCTCCAAAAATTGTAGCTTCTGCTGCGTTGTTATCATAAAACGCCTGTTCCAGTTTAGTATATGCTTCTGAGATATGTGCTGTTGTTGAATTATAGTGGCGATATACATGACTCTCCCTTAACGTACCGTCGGGCATGACAATCTTAAAAAGAACCGGCTTTTCTGTAAAACGTTCCGGAACATCTAGCCATTCTTCTACGCCGTGAATAAACGTGTTGCGTGCATGGTTTACGCCTAGCAAAAGAATTTTTGCATGTCTGTCTCTCAGACGATCATAACAGCCGCCCCTTTGACAAGACGTAGTCATGTTTTCTTCGCCTTTGACAAATTGTTCTGCATCCGCTCCATATGCTGCCACACTATGCGTCGGATGTAACGACCGATAAACACCTTGGCGCTTCATAAAAAGATTCGTCAATATCCCTACACAAGATGGTTCCTTCCTTGGGTCAAATACATTGTACGTTGCACTCATCTGCGCCCATGTATGTGTCGGAAGAATTAATAGCCCTTCTGACAAATATTCCATAAAGGCGTCCAAAACTGTATCCGCGCCACCTTCAACCTCACCAACTGCTTTCATTGAAGAATGGATAAACAAGGTATCTGTTGGTTTAATTCCCATCTTTTTTATTGCTTTTATTAAATCTGGCTTCGTATACATCCTTTACCTCCTTCTAAATTACAATTCTTTTGCCAATGCATGCATTCCAAAGTAAAATGCGATACCTGTAATTACAGCAGAGACTCCATCTGCAAATGGAGCAGCATATAAAAGCCCCTTAAGTCCCCATAAATTTGAAAACACTATAATAGCAGGAATCAATAAAATAACCTGTCGTGTTAAGGTAAGCACCATTGATGCCTTTGGTCGTCCGACCGCTTGAAAAAAATTGGCGCCTAAAGCTTGGAAACCAATAACAGGCAAAAATCCAAACCATATTCCCATCGCCAGCTTTCCAAATGCAATAAGCTCTGGTTCCTGATTAAACACCGTTACTATTTGTTCTGGAAACATACGCGTAACAATCCAACCAATAACAACAATCACCGTTGCAGCTATAATAGCCAACATCTGCGCTTCTTTAATTCTTTGATATTTTTTGGCTCCGTAGTTAAAGCTAATAATTGGCTGTACGCCTTGATTTAATCCGATAATCGGCATCAACAAAATAGTTTGAATACTATTAATAATGCCCATGCCTGATACTGCAATATCTCCGCCATAAGCGAGTAAGCTTCGATTTAAGATAACATTAAGCAAGCTATTGCTTAGCTGCATCAAAAAACCAGGCATTCCTAGGGAAATAATTTGAGTAGTTACATCAAATCTTAACTTCATATTATGCAGAGTAATACGCTGTTGTCTTTTTTTTGATAAAAAATAAGCCATAATCCACCACACAGATATTGCCTGCGAGATAATCGTTGCGAGTGCAGCTCCTGTCATCCCCATCTTAAAAACAAAAATAAACACCGGGTCCAACAAAATATTAATCCCCGCTCCAACAAACATAGTAATCATTGCTAACTTCGGTTTGCCATCTGCACGTAAAAAGTTATTCATACCAATACTTAATACCTGGAAAATCGCCCCAAAAAATATAACCCGCATATATTCGGTAGCGTAGGGTAAAACGGTCGCACTTGCACCAAAGATTGTTAGTAACGGTGCCAAAAATATTTGTCCAAGAATTAAGAATAAGGTTCCACTAATAACTAATAATGAAAAAGCATTTCCAAGGACTTGTCCCGCCTCTTCATGCTTTCCTTGCCCTAACTTAATTGAAAATAACGTTGCCCCACCTACACCAAATAATAGACCAATCGATAATAATATAATCATAATTGGAAAACCGATGGTAATTCCGGCTAATCCATCCGAACCAAGATCCGGAGCATTTCCTATAAAAATACGGTCAACAACATTATATAATGCATTAATAATCATGCCAATAATTGCTGGCACAGAAAATTTAATCAACAAACTCGATATTTTTTCCGTACCTAAAACATTGCTTTGTGCCATTAAAACTTCCTCTCTATTTCTTTAAAATCTGCTTTTTCAACTTTTTTAACCATTGCCTCCAATACATCAAACATAATGTCAACTTCGTGTGCATCAATGTCTTGGGTCAAATAGTGTGTCCAACCATTTAGCTGTTCGTATAGCTTCTCTTTAATGTTTATGCCTTGTTCAGTGACATATACCTGATATGCCCGTCGATCGTGTATATCTTTTTCCTTAGTTAAAATCCCTTTTTTAATCAGTGATTGTACCGCTCGAGCTGTCGCCCCTTTATCAATCATTAAAAAAGTGGATAGTTCTTCCTGAGACACATGATCATCATCATAAAGATGAAGCAAAATAGGTAACTCAGCCGCTGTAATATTTAAAGGTTTAAGCACAAGATTAAGATACACTTGATTTTTCCGATACAGTATTGACACTAAACGTCCTATACTTCTTTGCATAAATGTCCTCCAAATCAAATAAAATAGTTGACGCAACAACCATTATAACGACAATTGGTTGTCACGTCAACTATTTTTTTATGTTTTGCTTATTGTGTCACATCAGTATACACGTATCGGTATATGTGACTGTGCATATGTGATGGTTCTATTTTAAGTGCTTGTTCAAAGTAGGTTGTCGCCTTCTGATCATCACCTAATCCTAGATGTCCAAGTCCCATCAAGTAATAGCAATGGGCTTTATTCATCTGATTATAATCCGTCTCAAAAATCAGAAAATCCGGTAAAGATACGGCAAAATAATCGATTTTAAAATCATCAAAAAGGTGTTTTTCTCCATAATCAATTAATCGATAAAAACGCGCCTTGGCTTGTGTCTCCTCTCCAAGCTGTCGGTGTGCCAGACCTTGGTACATTATCATATCTGCTGGCTGATCATTATAATACATCATGCCTGCCGGTTCATTCGTCCCAACTGTCGCTCGTCTAAAGCACTCTATCGCTTCATGCTCCATATTATCAAGCCCCTGATTAACCTTTCCTAATAAGTAGTACACATCATTATCTTTATCACCTTCAAGTTTACCTTCGCCTAAATTTCTAGGGTAAGTCAATGCCTGGTTTAGATAGACTTTCGCTTGTTCTAATCTGTTGTTGGCTAATGCGTCGTTAGCCATAGCCATTAAAGCAAACTTATACTGCCCGGTAATTTTTCCTTCTCCGCCTTCCCATGGATGAAACTGTCTTTGCATCATTTTGTCATATGCTTTTTTACTTGACCCCGTCATGTTTAACAACGTCACATACTCTACGTATAAATCATCACGACATTCGACCACGTCTATATAGCGCTCATAGCGTTGCAGACGCTCTTCAAAAGACATATCTAGTTTTTTATAAAGTTGATCTAATTCCAAGAAAACCCGTGGATCGCTTTCATTGATAGCCCACGCTTTTTCCATAGCCATCTTTGCCTTTTTGGGATTGTTGAATTTATTATAGTAAGCCAAACTTAAGTTACGATAAACAATTGGAAAATCATCATGGGCTTTGGCACACGCTTCCCAAAGTTCAGTCGCTTTTTCCCACTGCAGTTTATCATAATAGACATTCCCTAAATAATACGCTGCCATTGTTGCTTGATACTGATTAATGGCATAACGAAGTACTTCAATATCCTCCAATTGATTTGGAAAACAATAATCCGACGCCGCTTGTTCTGCTGCTTGAATATATTGGTTTGCCGCATCATCTTTTCCTAATTGGTGGGCGTAATATCCTAAATAATAACCTACTAACGGTGAAAAATCTTTGACTGTTTTAAGTACCATGATTGCCTCTTCATATGCACCAAACTCTGCATAATCTCTAGCAACAAGTAACATATTGTCAACGGATTTTTTGAACACTTTTTCACTCGCTTCATTTTTTAAGATGCCTTCTTCAAAAAGTAATACGCCATGAAAAGAATCAACCGTCAAGCTTTCTTCACACCATTTTCGATGTGCTGGGATTCGTTTTAACTTACGAAGTACATAGGCTTTTAATCCTCGAGCTTTGATGTTCTTTGTGTTTTTGGTCAACGCTTTATCAATCATCTCCAAAGCATGCTCATAGCGTTTTTTTTGACAATCGATGGCTGCCAAATAATAAAAAGCCATCTCTTGCTGTTCATTGGTCCATGTCGCCTTATAAAATGCATCATACGCCCCATCCATGTCATGAAGGTAAAAAAGCGTTAATCCCAGATTGTAGTATGTTTCACTATCATAAGGATTGGGGTTTAAACGTATCAAGCGTTCAAGCGCCTTGTTAAAGTGTTCAAGTGCCCTATCAAAGTCTCCTCGACGCAGCAAAAGTGTTCCATAAGCGTTGTTGATACGTATGTCTCCAGCATCCCGTTTTAAACCTTCCAAATAGTATGGGTCCGGCAGATACGTCGCATGTCGATATTGTTCGATATGCATTCCTGCAAGCAGAAGTTCTTCGTTGGTTTGAATCAGCTGGGGGGCTTCCACTGCTTTAGCCGGATCTGGAATCGGTTCAATCTCTTGGCTTTCAGGCGCATAGAATAAAAGTAGCTTCCCTTGCTCAAATATTGAAGCTTTCAGTCCAACTTCAGATTCACAGCAAAAAGGTATTTCTTTTGCATAGGCCTTAACTGGAGAGACCGAAATAGATGCTTCATAGATAACATCGTCGTTATATTCAATGATTATGTCAAGTTTTTTTTCACTGGATGCATATACCACCAAATCCACTGTATCCTGGCTTTTTTCCATATTCATAACAACATCAATAGTTGCATTTTTAACTTGCCCTACAGCTTTATACGGCATAAAATACTGCTTGAAAGTTTTCTCTTCAAAAGGTTTTAGCCATGTAAAGTCCGGCTGATTATCCGTATAGACCCCTGTCATCAATTCAACATAAGGTCCATCTGTATCCGTCAGATTATCATCCCAAGCTTGTCCAAAATCTCCACATCCCCATGTCCACTGTTTTTTACCTGGTGAGATATGATGGTCGGCCACATGCAATATCCCCGCTTGTTTTTGATAATCATAGCCTCCGACAAAATCATACTTGGACTTTTGCGCCATATAAGATGTCGGTACCAAAATATTCTTATACATAGATATATCAACGCCTGCACTATAGTCCATTTTATAGTATTCCCCTGTTGCAATCGGGAATCTAGAGACATCCCTTTTCCCATGGTCCATAACCGCATGAACGTCCGGTGGAAAAATAGATTGGGTATAATCATTGACCGGAACGGCAGGGTTTGCCCACCATAGGAACGTCTGCGCAAGGGCTGTTCGATTATAAAGCTGTCCGCTAATTTCAATATAGGCTTTATCTGGATACAAGGTAAATGCCGCAATGGATTGTGTGCCATACATTCGGTCCACATCATGCACAAGCACCGACTTGCTGCCATCCTCATGCTCTTGCAGCTGATACTCAACAGGCATATATGTTGTCGGGCGATGATGCTGTGGCCAGTTAAATTCAATCCCTCCAGAAATCCACGGTCCGACAAGTCCCACTAATGCCGGTTTAATCACATGATTATAATAGACAAAATCATAATCATTGGTTTTATCATAGGCACGTTGAATCCGTCCACCAAGTTCCGGTAGAATCATTACTTTTAAATATGGGTTTTCTAAATAAACTGCTTGATAGACTTTGTCCACTTTCTCATCCGATATTTTTTCAACAACCGGGTAAGGATATACCTTTCCTGTACTTCCTTGGTACACACGTTTTTCTAGAAAAATCGGATTCTTTTCCGCTTCCCCAATCTCATATGTCGGTAGCGTAATTTGTTCTTCCCAAACATTCACATAATTGCTTTTAATTGACTCCATATTTGCCTCCATTTCTAATACGTATTGATTAATATACTCCATATATTAAACTTATTGCGAGACTTTTTCATTACTTGAACTTGCGAAATCATTTCAAAAAATTGCTATTGATTTTTTCTGAAAGTCTTGCTACCATGATTCTATATTGTATTGGAGGTCTACTATGAAATCCCATGAACCCTATGTTGCACAAAAATCCAACTATTTTATCTATTCACCTAGCATTACGGCTACGCAAACCTTTTTTTATCCGATATGCACCGGACATTTTATTTATGAACCCGGATATCAATTGTATCGCAACGCCTATGACAGCTTTTTGCTGATTGCTGTCCACGACGGCGAACTGGTCGTCGAATATGATGGTACACGCTCTAGTGCAAAAAGCGGAGACTTTATCTTTATAAATTGCTACAACCCCCATGGATATATAACTTCTATCGGATGTGAATGTACTTGGATTCATTTTGATGGTCCCATGGCTGCCCATTATTATGATTTGATCCACGAAAGCCATCCTAGTGTGCTTACGCTCTCCGATTCCTATACCGTCCTTAAGCGAGTGACAAGGATATATCAAGCCTTTTTAAAAAAAGAAAAAATCAGAGAGCCTTTAATGTCTAAATGGCTCTCTGATATCTTAACGTCTATTTTATTAAATCACCCACAAGTTCAATCCATACCTCAACAATCACGTATTGAAGATATAGTTGTCTATATACATGAACACTTTAACCACTCCTTATCCATTGAACACCTCGCAGGTCAAGCACTCATCAGTCCCTATCACTTTATCCGTCTGTTTAAAAAAGAAACCGGCTACACGCCCCATGAATACATCCTTGATATACGTATCAACACGGCAAAATACCTCTTAAAAACATCAACGCTTAGTGTCAAATCTATTGCCTTTGACATTGGCTTTTCAAGTGAAAGCTCTTTTTGCACTTCCTTTAAAAAAAAGGTGGGATTAACGCCATCCAAATATCGCAAAACAGATATATCAAATAATTTCATTGATTAGCGCTGCATCTGGATTCAAATCACTAAAGAGTTTTTTACGTAGCATTTTTTTGCTGCTGATTAAACGAATCGCCATTTGATCAATAGCAATTGTAGACAGCACCGACTGAATATATCCTTCGACTAAACTATCAACCGATAACCCCAGGGTATTAAAGTCTTTGTTATCCATTAATTTGAGCCGTTTCGTCTCACTGTCCCAGCCTTCTTGGGTACGCACCGATAGATTTGTCCCTAAGATTTCCCAGGAATTTTCAAATGGTTCCAAAATTTCTTTAAGTGGCTTTTCTGCTCGGCGAGCATAAATCGCCATAGGTTCAAACCCTTCTTGGGTGGATGCAATCATCATCCGAAGGTCTGCTACATAGATTTCACTTTTTTTGTTGGGCATCATACCCACATGATAATACTTTTGCTCACCATGGACAGTTGACCAATGGTAGTTACCAATAAGGCTTTGAACAATAAATTCATCATAGTCGTGCTCAACAGCCATAAATGCTTCTAACTCTTGCTCTGACGTAACCGTATACACCCCTTGACCTGCATTGGAATAAGGATTTTTGATGACCGCATGACCTCCAAAGCGATGCACCCAAATGGGAACTTCCCGAAGTTTCACATCATTAATGGTCTCTGGACTATATACTTTCAAATGGGCAGCTGATAGTTGAGCGTTAAACACATCATAAGCTTTAGCCGCCATATTTTTATTGCGTCCGCCAGCAAGACAGGCAACAATTGGATTATATATCACTGTCTTTGATTTAACCGGAATACGATTCCATGGTTTTTGGGTTACATAACGAAATGCCGCTTTAATATCATGCCAATTTCCAGATGCATCACGCACTTGCATCACTTCATCTATAAATCGTACGGAAGGATTTTTATCTTCTGTAAAGTATTGGACAAGGTATACTTTTTCTGCTACCAATTGAGCTAATACTTTGGCATATCCTGAAGCTTCCATCTCGTTTTTATCATATATTACTGCATAGCTTCCCGGAATCGTCCGCTGTTTTTTTACAAAGGGCAAAAACGATTTTTCCATTAACCTTAGATATCCGCCTCTTTCTTCTGTATCATTTAGAAGCGGCATGGATTTTTGTCCTGAAGGTGAAGAATTTGTTTCAATAACCACCATTTTCTTTGCACCTTGTTCATTAACCACATGAAACAGATCCGTTCCTGACCATTGCATATGTCTTGGCTGATACAAGAGCCAGCGCATTAACTCTTCTTTATCTACCATTGGGTTCAAATGGCAAAACCGCTCGACAATCCGCTGTTTATCCATATTAAAAAAAGCTTTGACTGATTGATGAATTTGGGCATGAATCACCTTATTGTAATAATGTTCTTCCATGTTAAAAGTCAAGTCTTGCATTAATTTTGCCGGCCGTTCCAATTCTATTTTCATACGCGCTCCTTTAATAAATACTCAAAAATCACCTGTGGAATATTAACCTCTGAACACGACTCAAGTCCTTTAAACATCGGCGACGAATTGACCTCACAAATTTTAAACCCATCACCATCAAACAACAAATCAACCCCTGCCACATCAAGACCTAGCACCTTGGCAGCCTGAAGAGCTATTCGCTCAATTAATGGGGATACCGGATAGCTTTCCACTGTCCCGCCTGCAGAGTAATTCGCACGAAAATCATCTTCTTTTGCCCGACGAATCATACATCCAACTACACGATTACCTACAACAAAAACCCGCAGGTCTTTGCCTTTACTATCTGTAATCATCTCTTGAACAATTATATTCATATTGACATTGGCTAGCTCCACAATACGAGTCCAATCCTCCATTTGTTTTCGAGTGTCTAACATAAAAACGCCTCGACCAAGAGAACCTGATAATGTTTTTACAACCAAAGGAAAGCCAAACTGCCCTTCAATCAACGCTATATCTACCGGGAATTTCATGAGCATGGTTTTTGGAACGGGCAGCTTTCTATATGCCAGCACCTGCTGGGAAAAAAGCTTATCCTTAACCAGCTCAATCGCTGTACTTCCATTGATACAGGGAATATGGAGTCGCTCAAATTGTCGAATGAGTGCTAACGCAAAATATGTCGTACCCGACCCCATTCTAGGTATGACAAAATCCGGACGTTTTAGCGGTTGACCATCCAAGAAAATCGAATTCGTCTCATCTTGGTTAACCACAATCTCAAAACGTGCCGGACTGATAACGTCAATTTCAATGCCCATTTTTTCGGCCTCTTCAATAAATCGATGGGTCTCATAATGGGTTTCATTGAGTTCATTTTGATTCACTTTATAAAGAATAATACCTTTCATCTTACCTCCGCGTCTTTACGCATAATAGAATGTATACTCATTATAAGACTTTTTCTTTATATTGCAAGCAACTTTTTATAAATGCTTCAGCAAAATCTAGATTTGCATAAAAGTGCATATGCGCATAGGACGCAACACCATTCCCCTTCCCATAACCACAGGACCATTGTCGGGTTATTGCTCCCTTTTTTTCCTTATGAAGTGCATAGATTTTCTCTTCTTGAATCCTTGCCTTGGATCGGTGAAACTCATGAACTGCTATACTATCACCAGCTTCACCAAAGATACAATCACGAGTCAAGGTCAATGTAGCATAGCCAAAATTTTGCAGAGTCGATTGCATCGATGTCTCTCCCTGAAACCATCCGACCATTGAGTGTTCCTTGCCTTCAAGATTATAGAGCTTTTCACATAGATACATCAATCCGCCACATTCTGCATAATAAGGTAGCCCCGATTGTAGCACCATACGTAAGCTACGTTTCATTTGGCTGTTTTTTGCAAGCTTTCCTGCAAATATTTCCGGAAAGCCACCTCCAATAATCAGTCCATGAATGTCCTTAGGTAGTTCCTGATCATGTATCGGGCTAAAAGAGATAAGTTCTACGCCTTGTTCTCGAAAAAAATCCAAATTATCTTCATAGTAAAAATGAAAAGCTTCATCTTTGGCATAGGCGATACGTAGTTTAGGCATCTTCTTTTTCTTGGCATGAGGTGTATGTATGACTTGCCCTTTTGCCAATTGAATCAACCGTTCCAGGTCGATCGTTTGACTTGCTATATCCGCCAAGTGTTCAAATCGCGCTTCTAAGTTCTCCAACTCATCCGTCGGGACCAACCCAAGATGGCGCTCTGGAAGATTTAATTTTGCCTCTTTACTTAGATAACCTAACACTTCAATATCACAATAATATTCAATTGCTTCCTTTAGCAGTTGATAATGTCCTTCTCCGCCGACCTTGTTACATATGACCCCTGCAATGGAAAGTTTCGGATCAAAATTTTGAAATCCTTGAACCGTCGCTGCAATAGATGCTGCCACCTTGCTGCCATCAACAACGAGAATCACCGGAGTCTTTGTCAGTTTGGCTATTGATGCCGTCGTTCCAATATCGCTTCCGACGTCAGCCCCATCAAATAATCCCATTACACCTTCGATAACGCCGATGTCTGCATCCTTCATATTATGTTCAAACAAATACTTGATATGAACAGGTTCCATTAGGTAAGAATCAAGATTACGACACTTTTTCCCTGTAATATAAGAATGAAACATGGGATCAATATAGTCTGGTCCTACTTTAAAAGGCTGCACGGACATTTTTTTTGATAAGGCTCCTAAGATAGCCATTGTCACTGTTGTTTTTCCACAACCGCTTTGGGTTCCGGCAATACAAATGCTCTTCATAAAATCACCTATCGCTTTGGGTAGTTACGACTGATATATGGAATCTCCTCTATACCGTCTAATGCATTAAGCTGTAATGCCAATACAAAAAAATAACCGGAAAGCAGATTCATAAAATCAATCAACAACGGATCAACGGAATTTCCTTGTTCTTGATAACGATACAATAAGCGTACCAAGCCCTTTGCCTCTGCACGCAAGACATGTGCAAGTCCCGCTCGTCTTGACCCACGAGGTAGCACAAACTGCTGACAACGCCCCTGAACTTTTGCTTGCCAATCGTCCACACGATTTTTTAACCAAAGCACTTCGTCTTCTGTGAGGGTAAGCTTCGTTCGAAGTGTTGGATTGCTATGATATATAAGCTCTTCAATTTGAATTAGCTCATCTCGAATCTCCGGTTCAAGACACTGTGCACTAAGCAACCCTGTCATACTGGCAACTTTATCTGTATAGATTTCAAAGTCGCATCGGACATCGCTTGCCTTGTCTGATAAAAATGGATATGCTTCAAATGGACTGCGATAAATAATACTCATATCTTCACCTCTTTATTTTCCGCTAAATTTTTCCCACCGTTTATATGACTGAATCATATAATCAACAATATCGACATCATAGATATCTTTTAGAAAATCGGTCGTAATCAAATCATCACTGTGACCGATTCCTTTAATGCGCCCTTCTTTCATAAACATAAGATTGTCCGAAAGTTGCATCGCCAGGTTAATATCATGAAAAACACCTATCACTTGATGTCCATCTATTTTTGACCACTTTTTTAGATACTTCACTAAGCTCACTTGATGTTTCATATCTAAATGATTGGTCGGTTCATCTAATAAAATCAAACGCGGCTCTTGAACAAGTGTATGGGCTAAAAAAACCCGTTGTAGTTGTCCCCCTGACAGACAATCAATCATTTGATCTCGAATAGATGTTAGTTCGACTTCTTTCATACACGCTTCAACAAGTGCAATATCTTTTTCTCCAGGTGTTTTAAACATAGACTTTTTGATGTGCTGATAACGCCCCATCATAATGGTATCATACACTGAATATGGAAAGTTCACTCTTGAAATTTGACTCATCACAGCTACACGCTTGGCAATATCTTTTCGACGCATGGCATGTACCGATTGCCCATCCAATTCCAAAACTCCGTTTGATTCAATTAACTTGGCAATCGCCCTAAGTAGCGTTGTCTTTCCACAACTATTGGGACCTAGAATACATAAGCTTTCACCTTCTGACAAGCGAAAGCTGATATCATGAATCACGTCTGTTCCATTATATCCAGCACTAACATTTTCAAGCTTAAGCATGTCTTTTCACTCCCCTCTTGCTAAAGTATACGTATGCAAAAAAGGGCGCTCCAATAAGAGTTGTCACCGCACCAATAGGAAGTTCAGAAGGTGATATAATCGTTCGTGACACCATGTCTGCTAGGGTCATAAATGCACCTCCAAATAGCGCGGACATAGGTACAACAATACGATGTGAGGCGCCATATATTTTTCGCACCACATGCGGTGCAATTAAATCAATAAACCCAATGATGCCAACAAAAGCAACCGCCGTTCCTGTTAGCAGTGCCGATGCCGTAATCAGAATAATCTTCATGCGTCGCATATCAATGCCTACAGAAATAGCCTGTTCTTCTCCAAAGGTCATAATATCCATCTCTTGGGCAAAATACATGAGAAACAAAATCCCCGGAATGATAATCATTAAAAGTACTTGTACATGGCTCCACTTAATCGCAGAAAAACTTCCCATCTGCCAAAAAATAATCTGTTCCATGTGTTCTTTTGACAAGACAATAAGAATCGTCAGCATGGAGCTTACAAAAAGTGAAAGGACCATACCAATGAGAATAATCGTCTGATTTTCCAGGTTTTTATCCAGTTGCATCGCCATAGCCATAGCAAGTAAAACGGTTCCCAACCCAAAGACAAATCCAATCATAGGTAATGAAAAGTTCCCTATAAAAGGCAAAGAGATTCCAAACACCACCATGAGGGCTACTCCAAGGGATGCGCCTGAGGATACACCTAGTGTATAGGATGAGGCTAGAGGGTTTCTAAGTACCGATTGCATCACAGTTCCTGTTACTGCAAGAGCGGCTCCAACTAAAAATGCAGCAATCGCTCTAGGTAATCGCATTGTCCAAAAAATGGAAGCAATATTATCCGATATTTCACTTGGAAGCTCTAAAGCAAAAAGTTTATGTCCAAAAATGGCAAAGATATTTGCAGGCTCTATCCTAACGGTTCCAAACCCTACAGCTACCATCAATACCATGACACATATCAATACCGTTATGCCTATCTTAAGTTGTAGTTTTTTCATATAATATCACTTCAATCTTTTGTATACACTTATTCACTAAGTGCAGAATATTCATCAGGGTACACGGCTTTTGCCATCTCTTCAAGCGCTTCTACAATATGATGGTTGGATAAACTACTCTTGCCGTTATCAATATAATATACATTTTTTTCTTGGACGGCTTTGACATTTTCCCAGCCTGTTCTTGCAAGAATTTCTCCTACAGAGTCTTCAATATAACTGACATTCGTTAAAATCACATCTGGATTTTTTGCAACTGCCGCTTCTTCTGAAACTGAAATCCAACTTTCTTCATCAGCAAACGCATTATTTGCACCTATAAGTTCAATCATCTCATGCAAAAAAGTCTCTTGTCCAAAACTATAGATATTTGGCAATGCTGCAATTTCAAACATGACTGTTTTTTTATCTTCGATAGTGGTTCCAATAGCGGCAATGGCATCAATACGCTCTTGCATTTTTTGATTAATTTCTTGGCCTTTTGCTGATGCTCCCATGACATCGGCGATAAATTGATTATCTTCTTTTACGCCTTCAATACTTGTGCTTGATGGAATCATAATAACACAAATTCCTAATTCAACCAATTGTTCAAAAGGATTATCTCCTTTGGCCAAGCTCATTCCGGAGACAAACATCACATCAGGTTCAAGTGCTGCTAATGCTTCGATATCCGGTGTCATCATGTTAAACTGTGGTAACCCATCAACGCCGTCAACATATTTAGGCGACTGGGTATCTACTGCTACAAGTTTATCCAAGAATCCAAGCTCTTCGATAACCTGAGTCATGGATGGTGCAAAAGATATAACACGCTCAATATTATCCGGAAGGGTAATAGGGTTACCTGCACGATCTGTATCCGTCGTCTCGTCTGATTCTGTAGCCTCTTCTGTGTCTTGTGCACTTGGCTGTTCTTGTGTATTAGTGGATGCTTCTGTATTTGCTGTAGTCTCTGTTTGCTCTGTGGTACTTGGTGATGTACTTGGTGATGTACATGCTGTAAATGCAAACATCAAGATAAGGAGCACTGCAACATATTGTTTTAGATTTCTTTTCATGGTTATTTCCTCTTTCCTGTTGGTTTGTATAGTTTGTGTTAATTGTCAATGCGAACCTCAACCTTTTCTAGAGAAATAAAAAAGCTGTATTATCGAATTCATAATACAGCAACTTATTTTTTGATACATCACATTCATATCTATAGCAAAGTACCCGTTGCATTCTCTTGGATCCGAAGAGTTTTCATGCTTATGATATGCGACTGTCTTCTGACTTAAAACTATAGCGCTTACCTCCCCTTCCCGAAAGTTTTCTTTCAGTGGGTGTCTCTTTGGACTAAGGTTTGCTCGTTTATTACAGCAGCGGCCCTGTGAGGGATTCACACCCTCTTCCATGTAACGAATTGTTCATTACGTATCGCGTATCTCTTATTCAATTAACTTCTTAGATTCTAACCTAATCCTATCGATGTGTCAATGTAATATAACGCTTATTATCTGTATACACAATACGTAATCCCACTTTTTCTGCAATAAATTCCATTGTTGTTAATGTAAAAAAAGAAACATGACTTCGATCTCGCATATAATGCCAATTAATAAATTTCCCCTCTGCCTGGGGATGAAATTGTGTCATAATAGCTATAATCCCCTGAGGCTTAAGTAAGGATTTGAACAACCTAAAATATTCAAGGGGATCTTTTAGATGTTCTACAACCTCTGTTGATGTTATCAAGTCATACTGCTTTTTCTCATATACAGGTTGTGGCGAATAATACTTGTCATAGATATCTATGGCATACCCATAGTCTTGTTCTAGAATCATCGATAAAACCGGGGAAGGTCCACTCCCAAAATCCAAACCAACTTTTCCATCCGATGCATACTCTACAATAGCGCACTTTATAAACTTTTGAAAGTACGCCACATACCTAGGGTCTTCAATAGAATTATGGTGTTGGTCATAAATCTCTAATTCTGCTTCGTCGGATATATAATCTTTCTCATCTTTATATATATAGTCACACTGCTGGCACCAAAAATAATCTCCAATTTTTGGATGGCATAGTGTGATTGTCTCTCCTGCACACAAACGACATTTTGTACTCATTTATATTCCTTTCAATAAAAACACACACAGTTTCTACCACTCTGCTTTGCTTTATACAACGCTTTATCTGCAAAGTCAATAATTTGAAGCATCTCATGGGTAGTTGATTCTACATATTTTGCACCTATACTAATCGTCAGATTAACGGCTTTTTCATCAACATAGTACATCAGCTGCTTCCTCTCTATTTGCTGACGCATATGCTCCGCTAAATCCTTCGCTTCATCCACCGTCTTTACTTTGGCAATCACCACAAACTCTTCTCCACCAAAACGTCCTACAAAGTAGTCCTTCGTTGGAATACTTTTAAGAATTGCCGCTACTTTTCCTAAGCATATGTCTCCTTGAATATGCCCTAGCGAATCATTATATGCCTTGAAAAAATCAATATCAATCATATATACCGCGATATTGTTCCGCTGGCCTTCATGACTAGCCATGAGCTTATTGTATTGATGTTGAATACCCCGTCGATTATATGTTTGGGTCAACTCATCCATCATGCTTTCTTGTATCAGGCGCATATTTTTTTGCTTAATATCTTCTAACTCTTTCGTTGTGTGATTGATATCATTACGCAGTTTTCGAGTGATTTCACGAATATGGCGTCGATCTTTTTTACTCTTATTATGTTCTAATTCTATTGATAATATCTCAAGCTTTTGTGATAAATTTGATGCCTCTATCTCTTTTTCCTTCATCGAGTAATATTTGTAATAATTCAACGCTTCTTGATAATTTTCCTGCTGTTCATAATAATTCGACAAAATATTATATAATTGACTAACTTTCGAATCAAGTCCTAGTAAAGCCGCATCTGTTAAGGCTTCTTCGAGATAACCTAGGGAATCGTTACCCAACAAGTCGGATAACTTTGCTTGGTAGATAAGCAATTCAATCTTATAGAATTTATTATGAATTGTATCGTAATGCTCTCGCGCCCTTTGGTAGTGCATACTTGCTTTTTGATAGTCATGTAATTCTATCATTGCACGTCCAAGTTTCGTCTCAGCTTCACCAATCAAGATAATATTATTATGTTTGATCGCAAGCTCCAAAGCTTTTTGCATATACTCCAAAGAATTCGAAAATTCTTTTTGTATATAGTAGATTTCACCAATATTTAAATAAATCGATGCCGCATTGAGTTCAAGCTGTGGATCTTTTATTTGGGACAGGGTTATCTCAAGTGCGTCTAGATAGCAACTTAAGGCTTTTTCATAGTCTTTTGCTTCACGGTACACTTCCCCGATATTGTTGACTACTGACGAATACATATTCAAGTCATTTACTTTTTCAGAAAGGGATAATGCAATCATAAAGTTTTCTAATGCACTGGCATAGTCCCCATAATAAAAATATATTATACCAGTAATGTTACGTGCTTTCATTATACCTAGATTATCCCCTAGTGCTTCAAAAATCGATAACCCTTTTAGCGCATTGGATAAGCCGTGCACATAATCTGACATCACACGGCAAGCAAAAGCCATATAAAAATAGGCTTGCCCTTGACTGTATTTTGAATTTTTAACGGTTGCGTATTCTAACGCTTTTTTTGCGTTTTCATAGGCTTTTTTTGGCTGACTTAAAGCATGCAGCTTTGCTTGTTCAATATGTGCGTTGATTGTATTCATCCTTTTTCACCCTTTATGCCCTTAATAATATACATATTCATTATAGCATTTTTCCTAGCCAATGAGTACAATTATCTATACAAAAATAGGACTAAAGCCATAACTCAAGCTCTTTAGTCCTATTTTACTATTTTCCGCCTTCCATTTGTATGCGCATATACTCTCCCAAGCGTATGCTTGACTGAGGATCACCTACATATAAAAGACGATCGTGCAATTTTATTGTATCTTTTGGAGAAGGTGATAACAAGGTCTGTCCCTCTCTGCGGATGCCTACCAATGTTGCCCCTGTATTCTCCCATATCTTGAGTTCTTCAATGGTTTTTTCAAACGTATCACAATCAAATGCTAAGGGGTATTCATGAACAAATACTTGCTCAACATTTTTAAAACGACTTGAAAAATCTACAATCGAATTCACCGTCTGATTCATCTTTTTTTCTATATTATCCCGTTGCTCAAGCAAATCAACAAGTTCTTCCTTTAGCTCATTAATGCTGGCACGCACAGTATAAATTTTAATAAATTCTTCTGCTTTATGGCGAGAAGCAACATAAATCCCGTTACCATGTTCGACAGTCACAATATTTTTTTCTTCCAATAGTCCCATGGACTTACGTATTGTCTCTGGGGATACATTGTATTCTCCTGCAAACGTTGTACGTCCACTAATTTTTTGCCCCTCTTTTAGTTCACCTTTGATAATGCGCCCTGCTACATCCATAGCTACACGCATATATATTGGCTCACTATTTTTTCTTGCCATTTGCATGCCTCCTCAAAATTCCTAATGAGATAAAGCTGATACAACATCTTCATTACTGATAACACCACGTAAACGTTTTTTCTTATCAACAACAGCTATATCATAATCGCTTTCATTTAGTTTAGCGAAGGTATCGAAAACAAAAGCGTTACGGTTAATCGCTTCATGCTCTTCAATAACAAATGCATCAATTGATTGTCCAGGATTTTCTTCTAATGTCTTTTGTTCTACAAAACCTTCAAGTTCATTGTTGCTATTAACGACATAACAAAAGTCACGATCTTTTTCTAACAGTTGCTTATTAATCGATTCTGTCGTATCTCCCAAATGGGCTAATACTGTCGGTGCTCGCATAATCGTTCGTACTTTTAATATTCTTGATTTGTCGACATCTTCAATAAAGCTTGTGACATAATCATTGGCCGGATTTTCAAAAAATTCATCCGGTCTACCTACTTGTACTAATTCACCATCTTTTAATAATGCTACCCGATCCCCAAGTTTAAAGGCTTCGTTCATATCATGGGTAATAAAGATAACTGTCTTATCCATATAATCTTCTATGCTGAGTAATTCTTTTTGCATATCTCTACGAATAAGTGGATCAAGTGCACTAAACGGTTCATCCATCAATAGAATCTCCGGTTCGTTAGTTAAAGCTCTAGCAAGTCCAACCCGTTGTTTCATTCCACCACTTAGTTGATGTGGAAAATAATTTTCCCATCCTTCAAGTCCAACAAGTTTAATTGCCTCTTCTGCTTTTTCTCTTCGAATCGAAGGCGATACATCTTGTACCTCTAAACCATATTCTACATTATCAATAACCGTACGATGACTTAATAAGCCAAAATGTTGAAAGACCATCGCTACTTTTTTTCGTCGCAGTTCACGCAACTGCTCCTTATTATAGTCACAAATATTCTCGCCGTCAATAAGTAATTGTCCTCGTGTTGGGACATTCAACATATTCATACATCGAATCAGTGATGACTTCCCACTTCCTGACAAACCAACAATGACGAACATCTCGCCTTCTTCTATATCAATGCTCACATTATTAACGCCAACAGCTAAACCTGTTTTTTTACGAATTTCCTGAATGGTTTTTCCTTCATCTAGCATTTTTAATGCACGTTCTTTTTTCTTTCCGAATACCAACGTCAAATTTTTTATTTCTACTTTATAATTAGCCAGTTTACTCACTACCTTTCTTTAAACGACTTGCCGTTCCTTGTAACAAACGGTCCAATATAATCGCAAGGAATACAATAGCAATACCGGATTGAAAACCTTTTCCAACTTCCATTCGTCGTATTGCGACGAGCACTTCTTGCCCAATCCCTTCTGCACCAATCATAGATGAGATAACAACCATCGCCATCGCCATCATCGTGGTCTGATTAACACCGGTCATAATTGAAGATAAAGCTTGTGGAAACTCAATTTTAACCAGCATCTGACGCGCTGTTGATCCGAAGGATTTTCCCGCCTCAATAACTTCCTTGTCTACATTTGAAATACCTAGGTAAGTCAAACGAATAAGCGGCGGTATCGCATAGGTTGTTGTGGCAATAAGTGCTGCCACCTTACCTAAACCAAAAAACATAACCGCTGGCAATAAGTACACAAAGCTTGGCATTGTTTGCATTCCATCAAGTATGGGAAGCATAATTCGCTTGGCTATATCCGACTTTGCCATAAGGATTCCAAAGGGGATCCCAATCAAAAGGGATACGAGTACAGCAACAATAACAATGACTAATGTATAAATCATTAATTCCCATAAACCAAACAAGCCGATTAAAAAAAGCATTAACGACAATATTGCCCCTGTTTTCCAGTTGTATAGCTTCACACCAGCAACGAATACACCTAAAATCATCAACCACCATGGAATTATGTTTAGCCCGGCTTCAACGACATTAAAGACTGTCAATACAAATCCTTGTATAAAATCAAAAAGTAGTCCCCAGTTTAGCAACATCCATTCGACGGCTTTATCTATGGGCTCTGTTATTTCAAAACTTAACTGCTCAGGAAAATCAAACAAATTTTTCACTCCTATTCATTTAAAGCTTCAATGATTTTAGTATAAGCTTCTTCGCTTACCATTGGCTTCCACATATCTTCATACGTATTTAAGAACCATATTGCTGCATCTTCTGCTTCGACTTCATTTTCCTGCATATAGCCAAGTCCTGCACTGGTTACCGCTGAAGAAGTCTCATATTTGCTCAAAAATTCATATACCTCTGGATGATTTTCTTCAAACTCACTGTTTACACATACCGTAACTTTTACGGATGGGAATGCGCCAATCCCTTGTTCATAATCCTCAGCATTATACTCACTATCTTCAAGCAATGTCATATCATAAAGCCCCATGATCCATGTTGGCTCCCAGTTGTATCCAACCCATGGTTCTTGTTTTGCATATGCTGATGCTAATGTTGCTGATAAGGTTGCATTTGAATCAATTGTTTTGAAATTGTAGAATTCATCTAAACCATATGCTTCCATTTTATTATGAAGCATTGCTGTTGCCGACCATCCTTCTGGTCCTCCATAGATAATTCCTTCATCTTCATTTTCCGGATTTGGAAATAAATGTACATAATCTTTTAAATCTTCAACTGTTTTTAAGTCTGGTGCAATTGCGCCTTCACCTTCAACCATATACGTTGGAACATAAATTCCTTGTCGGTTATCATCAAAGTTGACGGCTAACTCTTCATAATGTCCATTGTCAATATCGTCTTGATACGTCGGAACATTATCTGACCACAATTCTAATGAGGCATCAATATCTTTTGTTTTCATTCCAGACACCATTACCGAAGTATCTGCCATAACAACATTGACTGGAGTGTCATAGCCATTCTCGATAATGAATTTTGCAATTTGATCATGAAATGCGTTACTATCCCAATCGCCTTCGCCAATTTTAATCTCTTTTGTTTCTTCAGCACAGCCTGCTAATGCCATAACAATCATTAAGCTCAGTGCTATTCCAATAATTTTTCTCATATTTCCTCCTTGTGACAACTTTATATTTTTTCCAAGTTGTTTCTTGGTGACAATCCTATTTTACACATAAGTTGTCACTTTGACAAGTAATAAAGCAAAATTTGTTTATTCTGCCCTTTGTTTTTTCATTTTTGTATATTTTTTATATTTTTTCTATTATTTTATAGCACCTTTGCACATATCAGCTAACTTGCCATGCTGAACTGGATATATGCCAATTGTCTATTTAATAAAAACATGCTATATTGCAAGATAGACATATAAAATGGTTTGGGTGTCAACCCATCAACGGAGGATATACCATGGAAAGAAACAGAAAATTGATCTTGGAAGGTAGTTTAGTTCGGGCTATCCTTACCCTTGCAATTCCAATAATGCTAAATAACCTAATTCAATCTTTATATAATATTGGCGATGCCTTTTGGGTATCACGTATGGGCGATGTACAGGTTGCTGCTGTAAACTTTGTTTGGCCAGTTACCTTTTTAACCATCTCTTTTGCAACGGGCATAGCTGTAGCCGGTGCCGCCATGATTTCTCAATATATTGGCGCCAACCAAGTCAAAGAAGCCAATGAAACGGCTCAGCAATTATATATTTTTGCTCTTTTCTTTGGTATTATCGCTTGTGCCATCGGCATGGTCTTTACGCCTGCTATTGTAAAACTCATGGGAGCTAAGGGAGAACTCTTGTCCGAAGGAACCCTTTATTTAAGAATTATTTTTATCCAAGTGCCTTTTTTATTTATGATGAATATCTTCTTAGCCATTAATCAAGCCCAGGGCGATACCATCACCCCTATGATTTTAAATGCTTCCAGTGCTATTTTAAATATTATTCTGGACCCTATTTTCATTTTTGTTTTTGACTTAGGCATCCAAGGGGCTGCTTGGGCAACAGTGATGTCAATGGTACCCTTTTCTTTGTTTGGTATTTATCGACTAACCCATGGACTTAATTACATAAAAATCTTTCCATACAACCTAAAAATCAACTATCAAAAGATGAAGATGCTGATTCGTATGGGCATCCCCTCTTCCATGGGAAGTAGTGGTGTCGCTTTTGGCTTTATTATTCTCTTTAGTTTTGTCGTTCAATATGGTGATTCCGCTGTTGCAGCGCTTGGTATTGGAAATCGCTTAAACTCACTGGCATTCATGCCTGCTGTCGGAGTTGGTGCCGCATTAACCACTATTACCGGACAAAATCTTGGAGCAAATCAAGTAGAACGCGTCAAAAAAGCCTATCGCATTTCCATTGCTCTGGCTTTGGTTTTTCTCTTTATGACTACTTCTATTATTTGGTTTTTTGCCCCTCAACTTGTTTCGATTTTTTCGAATACACAAGAAGTGGTCCAACATGGCACTTTTTATTTACGTGCACTTGCAATGACCACTTGGAGTATTTCATTTTTTAATTGTGCTCTTGGCTTATTAAATGGATCTGGACATACCCTACATGCGATGTTCTTAGATGCCGGTCGTCTATGGCTTATTCGAATCCCTTTGATTCTTCTCTTAGGGCACTTTACATCACTGGGACCGACATCGGTTTGGATTGCTGTAAGTATAAGTAACCCTATCGCATCTATCATCGCTTTTATTGTCACATTAACCGGGGTATGGAAAACCCCAAAAGTAAGAGATTTGCATATCATTAGTGAATAGCTTATTGAGCAGCCAGCGTTTTAGCTACATCAAACCAAAATACCACTTGGTTTTTCTCATTATCGTATCCATAGGCTTGTCCGGCTACATCTTGAATAGCACGTACAACGGATAAGCCTAGCCCATAACTACTTTTATGGGTTGCTCGCGCTTCATCTTCTTTATAGAACCCATCCCACATATGTTGCACTGTTTTTGTGGGAATAGGCGTTCCAAAGTTAATAACCTTAATTCGATATGTCTTGGCGTGTTCTTCCATACAAATATGAATCTGCTTGGATGTTTTTGCATATTTCGCCGCATTGGACAGATAATTGGCCAACACTTGTTCAAAACGGACAGTATCGATTATCCCTGTCCCTTCAATAAGTTCAAGGGATATTTTTAACTGATTTTCTTCAATAAATCCTTGATATTTTTCAATAAAACCTTCAATGGACTCTTTAATGGATACTTCTTCGTAATGAAATTGCATATATCCACTCTCAATGCGAGATAATTCTAATATTTCATTCAAGAGCCGTTTCATTTTGTTGGATTCATCTGCAATGTATCGTATGTAAATCTTTTCCTGTTCTTGATCTTTAACATATCCTTGGGCAATCTCATCTGCATAGCCTTTAATTAATGCAAGAGGGGTCCTTAGCTCATGGGATGCATTAGAGATAAATTTTCGCTGTGATTCAATATCTTTTTCCAGCTGAATATTTTGTTTTTGAAGAACCTGGAGCGCTTCTTTTAATTTCACTGCCAGCCTTTGTATATCACCACTTAAATGTTCCAGCTCATCTCCTGTACTCACCTGAATCTGCTCATCAAAATTAAGATTAGCCAGCTCTTTAACATGTTCTTGCATTGCCCGAATGGGTTGGGTAAAGCGTTTTGATACTATCATAACTGCAAAAACAGTAATAATCAAAAACAAAAAAGTAACGCTAATTAAGAGAACATTTGCCTGACGTACACTACTCAAAATAGGTTCTATACCCTGTGTCAGATAAATTATCGTATCTTCATCCATTTGCTTTTTAGCAATAAATAGATGCATATCTTTTTTATCATCTTGTAGCGTCCCCATCTGAACGTCCCCTTCCCATGTCCATGTTTTTACCAAATCAATAGGAAGAAAGGGTCTTTTTTCATCGGGTGGACTTTTTGGTTCAAAGTCTCCCGGTTCTTTTACCCCTATCTCTCGTGATGAAGAATATACCACTTGCCCACTTTTTTCTACAGTAATATCATATCCATGTTCTGGATCAATCGTCTCCACAACCGCTTGCCATTGTCCTTGCATGAATGGAACCTCAGAAAGTTGTTCCATTCCACTAAGCATTGCTGTCTTGACCGAATAGTAATACAGAGGTTTAAGCAATAAGGAATTGGCAATAAGCAGTACTATTGAAAAGCTAAGCACCAAGCCCATCACTTGTATCGTTAAACGTTTGGAAATTGTTTTACGCTTCATACATCACCTCAAATCGATACCCAAACCCTCGTACTGTCTGCAGATAACTTCCATACGCACCAAGTTGTCGGCGTAGTCGATTAATGTGAGTATCTACTGTACTTTCCGATCCTAGATAATCATATCCCCATACATTTTCAAGGATTTGATCTCGGCTCAGGGATATCCCATGATTCATCGACATATATGCCAATAAGTCAAATTCTTTGCGCTTTAAGTCAACACGTTGTCCTTTGATAATTAAACTTCGCCCTTTTAAATCAATAATGATTTCTCCAAAAACATTCATCTCTTGATGTTTTTCTTCTTGGAAGCTACGACGAAGAACGGCTTCAATTCGCGCAGCTAAAACCATTGGAGTAAAGGGTTTAATGATATAGTCATCTGCACCTTTATCTAAACCATTAATCTGATCCTCGTCCTCGCCTTTTGCAGTTAACATAATAATGGGACATGTGCAAAAACTTCGAATTCTTTCACATGCAGTTAATCCATCCATAATCGGCATCATTACATCCAACACAATCAAATCTGGTTCCATAACTTTTGTCATGGTAATGGCTTCTTCACCATTCATTGCCTGAATAACCTTATACTGCCTATTTTCCAAAATCATTCGTATCATCGCAAGAAGTCGTTCATCATCATCCACAATTAAAATCGTTGCCTTTTCCATAACAATTCCTTTCCGTTTTATTCATCTATCAGCACATCCATTGGTGGCTGCATCATATCATCTTGAGACCAATTACCTTCAAGGTAATCTCCTTGAGGTCGTTCTCCTTGAGGTCGTTCTCCTTGAGGTCGTTCTCCTTGAGGTCGTTCTCCTCGCGGTGGTCTTGCCCCCATACCGCCTATGTTACCATAGGAGGTAACTATGTCTGTTAGTTCTAGGGTCATCTGCACTTGTTCATTAATAAGTATATTATATGATGTATCTATTTTTAATTCAATTGAAGAATATACCAGACTGCTCAATGTTTTTTCAGCTGTGATATCCATGAGAATTTTTTCGTTGTCATCGACAACTTGAATCCTTGTTCCTGCATCTAAGGACGCATCAAATCCAATAATCATTGTAGGAATACTAGATATCTCACTTGGTCCTTGCACCATCCCGCTACTTCCTGTTGCAATTAAGCTACCACCTGTCATCTCAAAGGTTCCTGAGTAATCAATACTTCCGTTGGCATTATCTATCGGTCCACTGACAATAACTGTTCCTGCATTCATCCAAATATTTCCATTAGAATCGAGTCCATCACCATAGCTATTGATAGTTATCTCCCCGCCATTAATATGCAGTCCATAATCATAATCTCCACCTTCTATTTCCTTGACTCTTTCGTTGTTTTCTTCTGTATTATCTGAGATGTTAATTCCATCATCACTGCTGTGAACATCGATATAACCACCATTAACAACAATGTCTTTCGCTTCGATTCCTTCATAGGATTCTACAATACGAATTTCTCCACCATTTACCTGCACAAGGCTATCGGCATGTATCCCATCATCTTGAGTGCTTAGAGACAATTCCCCCGAATGAACTATAATGGTATCATCACTGTGCATTGAATCATCAACACTATCGATGGTAATTTGTCCCGACATAACTTCAATGATTCCATCCGATACTATTGCTTTTTCCTGAGCTTGAATATCTATAGACCCTTTATCAATATAAATCTTATCCTTTCCTTTTATTCCATTTCTTGCTGACTCTACCAAGAGTGTTGCATCATACAGACTAACTTGCGCCTTACCTAAAACAGCTGTTTTATCTGTTGTTGTAATGCTTAGCGTTCCTAGTCCATTAATGACCAGATTAGTTTTTGAATAAATAGCACCATTGGTTCGTTCAATATCCAAAAGCTTCGCTTCTTCTTCCAAATATGCTGCTGTATCTTCGATATAATTGTCTGTACCTTCTTCCAAAGTAATTACCGTTTCTTCAGCTTTTTCTACATAAATAGGGGCAGTTGTTTCATTCCTTAACGTGACCCCTGCAAACAGAAGCTGAACTTGCCCTTTATCTTCTGTCAACACATGAATTTGTCCATCAAATTCTCCCACAAATCTATATGTTCCTACATTCACAATGTTAATAATTCCATCTAAGATATGGACCTGTTCACTACTGGATTTCGCTGTATCTCCTTCTAAGTTTATCGTAATAACTTCTTCCACTGCTTGACTTTGACCACTCTTTATATCTGTCTGTATTTTTTCACAGCCAGCCAGTAAATTTATTATCAGTACTATTATAAATATCTGTCTAATTATTTTTTTCATTTTTTTCCTCCTACGCGGCGTAATCACCGTCATAACTTAGCATAGCGACATTAGTTACATACTCAAGCTGATCAATTGTGTTGACCAAACCACTTTTATCTGATTTTGTTCGAATCTCAATCGTTAATTCATATTGAGATGGCACTTTTGTCTTTGATTTAATCTTGTATTGATTTAGTGCTGCATCCAACTCCTGAAAAATCGCTTTTTCTGCGCTTCCGTCGGTATATGCAATAATCAACAGATATGGTTCTATGCGTATGTCCATATTGTTAAATATAATGATGACAAGTGTAATAAAAACAAACGAAATTAGGGCTAAAATATATAATCCTGCTCCGGTAATAATTCCGGTTCCAATAGCCCAAAACATATACACCACATCAATGGGATCTTTTATGGACGTTCGAAAGCGAACAATCGAAAGTGCCCCCACCATACCAAGCGATAAGACAATATTATTGGTTACACCGATAATTATCATCGCCGAAATCAATGTTAATATTACGAGGGATACGTTAAATGTTTTGGAATACATTACCCCTTGGAAGGTTTTTTTATAAATATAAAAAATTCCTACTCCTATGAAAAAAGCAACAAGAAATGTTATACACATTTCCAGTAGTGAAAGCGCTCCTGTCGTTTGTTCAATAAAATCATTTTTAAAAATATCATTAATTGTCATGTTATCCTCTTCTTTCTATGGCTTAATATTGTCTTGATCGGCATAAGGTATACTTTGATATACTTTGACGCTTCGTAACATTTTGTTGCACAAGTTGCTTAATATGCTCCGGTAAAAAGCCTGTATACTTTATTTCTAACACAACCTGATTCGGGTTTAGCGCTGCCAAATATAACATATTTGGATTGAACAAATCCTCTCCATGCGTCGAATGACGAATATCATAATCAAGCGTAACTCGTACATCACCATATTGATAGACAAATGTCTGGCGATCATAGTCTACGATAACTTTAGGTTGTAATTTTCTCTGTAGTGCATCCAGACAAAATTCCTGAATCAACAAGGCTTTCGATGTTGATTTTAATTGGCTGTATTTTTTTTGCATAATCATATTGTACTGTTCTCTTGTAAGCTGACAGGTTTCTTTAAACCCAACTTGATTATGTTTCACTTTTTTCTCTAACCGAATATTGTGATCATCGCCATTGTAAATACGGATACGATATTTTTTTCTCCGTAATCGACCAATGACATTGTCTCCAAGAGCACTGTTATTATAATCATCAAAATATAGACTTGTCACTTGATAGAATCCTTGTTCATCTGAATTTTTGTCAAACGGGCAGACATGTTTTATTCTTCCACGAATGATGCCTGCTGTATTTTCATCGATAATATATTTTAATTCATTTCTATACATGTCTTTGACCTCCTTTTCTTTATAGTTCTATCATAGAAGGTCGCCTTAACCGAAACCTAACATATTTATGAACAAATTGTAAACAAAAAAACGCCCTCTTTTGAAGGCGCTTTTTAAATCTAATCTAACTATCTATACATTAAATACACTAATATTATCCGATAATTCTTCTGTTGATTGGGAGATTTTCGCTCCGTAATTGGTCACTTTTTCAATACTATTGAGCTGCTCTTGAACAGAAGCAGTGACTTCTTGTGTTGACGCTGAATTTTCTTGAGCAATAGCCATTAAATTATGAAGAGTATCTGTTAAGACATCTTTCATTTGGTCTATTTGACTCTCTGACATATTCAAATCCTCAATGGCTACTTCCGTTTCTTGAATTGCTTTCGAAATCTCTAGAAATTTTTCCCGACTCTTAAGAACCATCTCAGATTGTCTTGTAGAAATCCCATAGACCTTATCCATAGTATCAACAACTGCACTTGAGTTTGTCTGTAAACCATCCACCACCGTTTCTATTTCTTTTGTTGACTGCGTCGACTGTTCTGCAAGTTTACGTATTTCATCTGCGACAACGGCAAAACCTCGCCCCATCTCTCCTGCTCTAGCCGCTTCAATCGCAGCATTTAGGGCAAGTAAGTTCGTCTGATCCGCAATATTGGCAATCATCATACTTGCCTCACTAATGGCTTTAGCGCTTTCATTCGTTTTTTCTACAATTGTGTTGACTTCATGAATCGCCTGCATGTTTTCATCATTGGTCTTTGTTAATGCGTCAATGGACGCAAGACCTTCATCCACATGGGCATCCACACGTTTTGATGATGCATTAAGGTCCTGAAGATATGCTTGATTTTGTTCAATGGCTTCGCCTAATTTACGAACTTCTTGTGAGCCTTCTTCTGTACTTTTTGCCTGATCAACTGCACCTTGAGCAATATTTTCTATCGCTTTGGTGATATTTTGGGATGTTTCTTTGACTTGACGTAAATCTTCGTACAAATCTTCTGCTTTTTCATCTGTTGCTTCTGCATTATTTTGAATTTGTTCAATTAAATTTCTAAGGCGTTCCAACATTTTATTGGTCGCTTGATCCATTTGTCCAAACTCATCTTTCCTTTGTTTGGGCAACTGTATATCTAGATCCCCTTCACTCATATGCTTTAAGATTTCAATGTAATGTTTTAACGGTTTAATAATCATATAGCGTAAAAAGAACACCATAATAATGTTCATGATGAGAATATTGATGATGGTATTAACATATATCTCTAAGTTCCCCGTATGAATTCCGCTATTATGAACACCTTGACTGATTAATGATGACAATGGAATGCTCACCAAAAAGGCTAGGGTAATGGCAACAATAATCTTAGTCTGTAGTTTTTTAAAGTAGTTCATAAATATTACCTTTTTTAATAACTCTTTCATATTTGTTCTCCTTTTTCTTTATTCTGCGTATCAGTATAACTCAATTGAATAATAAACACAAATGCATTGACACAATCTAAAGATTCTGCTATGATAAACTTAATATCATATGTAACATATATAATTAATATGTTATATCACGAGGAGGAATTATATGAACACTACTTTTGCAATTATTATCAACGTGGTTATTATGCTTTTATTGGTCCTTGGACTATATCAAATGCAAAAACGCCACATCTCTTTTACAAAACGTGTATTTTTAGGTTTACTTTTAGGTATTGTCTTTGGTGCGTTGCTACAAGTCATCTATGGAAGTAGCTCAAGTGTCGTTCAAGACTCAAACACTTGGTTTAGTGTTATTGGAAGCGGATATGTTCGATTACTACGTATGATCGTTATTCCTTTGATTTTCGTCTCAATCATTAACGCTATCATAACACAAGATTCAAAGAATCTAGGAAAAATGGCATCACTCATCATCGCCACCTTGATGATTACTACGGCAATCTCTGCTTTTGTCGGTGCAACGACTGCTAGTGTTTTTAATCTTACCTCTGAAGGGTTAGTATCTGGGGATGCTGAAGTTCGAGCAAGTGAACGGTTGGAGTCACGTCTTGATGATTTCCAAGCAAAGCCTATTCAACAGCAACTTGTTGAAATTATCCCACTAAATCCGATTTATGCTATGTCCGGTCAAGAAAGTTCTTCAACGCTTTCAACTGTACTGATTGCTGCACTCCTTGCTATCTCAGTCATTGGACTTAAACGTAAAAAACCGGAATCAGCAGCCTTTTTTGTTGATTTAATCAAATCCTTGCACGATGTTGTCATGCGCTTAGTGACATTAATCCTTCGCTTGACACCTTATGGTGTACTTGCCTTGATGACACGTATGGTCTCAACAAGTAATTTTAGCGAGATTCTTCGTCTCATTAATTTTGTCTTGGCTTCATATGTTGCATTAATCATTATGTTTGCTATTCATTTGATTATTCTTACATTATTTAAGTTAAACCCATTAACATATGTGAAAAAAATGGCTCCTGTACTTTCTTTTGCTTTTACATCACGAAGTAGTGCCGGTACCCTTCCTTTAAATGTTGAAACACAAATTGATGATTTAGGTGTTTCAGAAGGACATGCCAACTTATCTGCATCCTTGGGGACAAGCATTGGACAAAATGGCTGTGCGGGAATCTACCCAGCTATGCTTGCTGTCATGATTGCTCCTACTGTCGGTATTAATCCGCTTGAACCTGGTTTTTTGATTAAGCTTATTATTATTACTGCCCTTGCTTCCTTTGGTATTGCCGGAGTTGGTGGTGGCGCAACCTTTGCTGCTTTAACTGTATTATCTGCGCTTGGTCTTCCTGTTGGATTAGTCGGCTTGCTTATTGCTATCGAACCTCTTATTGATATGGGACGTACTGCATTAAATGTTAGTGGTTCTGTTGTGTCTGGTTTGGTTTCAGGACGTTTAATGAATAAAGTGGATTTATCCATTTATAACCGTAAAGGTAAAAAAGCTGAGAGTTTTTAACTCTCGGCTTTTTTTATGCCCTTTTTTAACACTGTCCCCTTCTATTTATGATTTTCTGTCACTTTTATAAGAGACACTTTTCAATTATACTAGGACTATATTTTTTTATTCGTTTTTGTCAAGCTATGACATGAACGCCTATACTTATGATAAAAAGGAGTGTCCTATGAAAGAACATCAAAAAATCACAACAAAATCCGTTATTATTGCTGCTTTATTTATTGCCATCGTCTTTGTCGCTACATATGCTGTACAAATCCCTCTACCAGGAATAGCCACCGGTGGTTTGATACATCTTGGCAATGTCGCACTTTTTTCCATTGCCATTATCTTTGGAAAACGATACGGCGCTATTGCAGGTGCTTTTGGAATGGCTCTTTTTGACATATTGTCTCCATGGATTATATGGGCTCCCGGAACATTTATCATACGAGGAATTATGGGCTATATGATAGGTTCTATCGCAAACACAAGCCAACGACGGCCTATACATATGGTTCGCCTGATGCTTGCAATGATTCTACCCAGCTTGTGGATGATTCTTGGATACTTCGCATATAATCTACTGCTTTATCATAATCTTCCTGCTGCTGTTGCTTCTTTACCTGGTGATATTACTCAGGCAGTTGCCGGAATCCTTATTGCGACACCTGTTATTTTAATCATTGAAAAATCAGGAACCTCCCAACATCTCAACCAACTTGCCGCAGAAAGGTCGTGAATTGATGTATTTAGATAACCCGAACTTTTCAAAAAAGCTTATCATGACCCCAGGTCCAACTGACATTGCTCCTGAAGTCCTTGCCATGATGTCCGAACCATTTATGCATCCTAGCATCGACCTTGATTTTTTTGAAATCTATAAAGAAACCACTCAATACCTTCAGCAAATCATGCATACCCAAAAGGACGTCTACCTCTTAAATGGTGAAGGTATCCTAGGTCTTGAAGCAGCATGTGCTTCTCTTATCGAACCTGGCGACAACGTACTTGTCATCTCCAACGGTATCTTTGGGTCAGGCTTTGCTGACTTTGCCTCACTATATGGGGCACAAGTAACACTCTATGAAATGAATGACCAAGAACCCATTGATGTAGATAAACTAAAGGCTTTTCTAGAAACCAATCATGAATATACTTTAGCAACGATGGTTCACTGCGAAACCCCTTCCGGACTCGTTAATCCTATTGACTTACTTTGTCCCTTACTAAAGTCTTATGGTATTTTGACTGTCGTTGATTCCGTCTCTGGTGTTGGTGGACTAGAAGTCTATGCGGACCAATGGAATATAGATGTTGTCTTAGGCGGCTCTCAAAAATGTCTTTCGGCTCCAAGTGGTTTAACTTTTTTATCTGTTAGCACAGATGCCAAAGAAAAAATGAAAAAAAGAAATCACCCCATTATCGGCTTTTATGCAAACCTTATGATATGGGATGATTGGTATTCTAAAAAAAAGTTTCCCTATACACAGCCTGTCAATGAAATCAAAGCATTACATCTAGCTGCTAAGCGGGTTGTCGATGACAAAAGCGTATTTATCCGACATCATGAGGAAGCCCAAAAAGTTCGAGAAACAATAAAAAGTCTGGGTCTATCTCTATATCCAAGGGCTGGATTTTCAGATACAGTCACAGCCTTTGTTGTGCCCGAAGGTCACTCTGAAATGGATATACGCCAATATATGCTTGAACAAAAAGGCATCTTGCTTGCAGGTTCTCTTGGATATCTCCAAGGCAAAGTGATTCGCATCGGACATATGGGGTATAATTGTACTCCTGAAAAAGTCAATCGCACACTTGAAGCATTAAGCGCATACTTTCAGCAATAATCCCCGCCATCCTCTAGTTAAATGCCAGGAAGAATGTATATTGGTAGTTTTTCTCTGAACTTAATTGATATTTTTTGTTCGGTTGAGCTCCCCAACTGTCATCTCCGCCAATACCACGCTGATAGCCATTGACACGGATAACTGTTTTTGAAGGTTTTGGCATCAAGTGCGGATGTGTGTACGTTTCGATTTCATAGGGTGTAAATCCTGCCACAGCAACTTCCACTGGAATATCTGCCATGATTTGCATTCCTTGCATCTTTTCTTTATTACACACTTGCATAAAACGTACATCCGTTTTATTACCGCATTCTTGAGGACGAATATAAGGTACCCATTGTTTTGCAACGGTTGATTCATATAAGCCAATGGGTGCACTTTGCTTACGGTCTGAAAAATTGGAATGTGGCCCTCGTCCATACCACTTTAACGCATCCATTTGAGCGTCTATCTGAACCATCATTCCATAGGCTGGAATTTGTGGCATCATAGCTGATGGTTTAAGATCCATCGTAATCTTTATTCGTCCTTGGGTATCAATAAGATATGTCATCTCAACAAAACCTTCATCGTCAATCGGCATTTGATATAATGCTTTTACTTGTACATAACTTGCTTCATTAATTTCGATGGATACCACATCAAAATCCCTTAAGCGCATTTGTGTTGGCATAGTTCTCCATATTTTACACTCTTCTAACATGTTGTTGCCTAAATCGTTATCTGTCGCGGCACGCCAAAAACATGGTTGAATAGGCTCTACCAACATCTCTTGGTCATGAATGCTATATTGTTCAATCCAACCTGTAGCTTGATTAAATGCTATCTTGAATCCTTCACCTGATACGTCATATATTCCTTCTACTTCTTCCATAATAATATACGGATATTCAGAAACCACCTTAGATATACTTCCAAAACGTGCTTCTAGGCTTTCAGGAGTATGTTTTCCTATCCAAGGCAATGTTATCTGAGAAAACCCAAGGGAATATCCCTTCGGGGCATACTCTGTATCCTCCGCTAGCTCATAGCTAATATTTAGTTGATAAAATCCTTCTTCATCAACGATGCCATTCTTGAGCTCCTTAATAGTCACTTCTCGCATTTCCCCCGCTGGAATTAACGTATCAATTGTACCTGTAGCTACACTGCATCCATCTTTTTCAATCGAATAGTTGATATTCAAATATTGCGAATCCAAAAATAAATTTCTGTTTTCAATATATATTTTTCCTTCTTTTAAATTTGAAGGAAATGCTTCCATGACTTGATAGCATTTTTTTACTTCCACCAGTTTTGGCGTCACACTGCGGTCAGCTAAGACCAATCCATTGCCACAAAAGAAATTATCATTGGGGGTATCATTAAAATCTCCTCCGTAAGCATAGTAGCTTATATCTCCCTCCTGCTTTAAGATGGCTTGATCTACCCAGTCCCATATAAATCCACCGAGTAGCGCCTCATATTTTCTAAACAAATCTAAATATAAATGCAGTCCTCCACAGCTTGTTCCCATAGCATGACTATATTCACATAAAAGTATAGGTTTTTTCGGATTATATTTAGCGTAGTGTTCCAGCATCTCGGGTGTTGTATACATCTGACTTTCAATATCTGATACATAGTCAAACTTACGATCATGAAAAGTCCCTTCATAGTGAATGGTACGGGATTGATCAATAGCAAGAATCGCATGACGCATATGCGCAAAGTTCAATCCTCCATAGGCTTCATTCCCAAGAGACCACATAATAATTGATGGGTGATTACGATCACGCATGACCATGGATACCGCACGATCTACAACGGCATCTTTCCATTCGGATTTACTTCCTGGGATGGCATTTTCTTGGAATTGCTGTGCTTCTGGATATTTCCATGTCCCATGCGTCTCTAAGTTTGTCTCATCAATAACATATAGACCAAGCTCGTCACACAAATCATAGAAGAACGGGTGATTAGGGTAATGCGATGTACGCACTGAGTTGATATTGTGCTGTTTCATAAGTATCAAATCTTTGCGTGTATCTTCCAAGTCAATAGCTCTGCCTTTCTGCGGATGAAACTCATGTCGATTCGTTCCAAGAAGCAATAAAGCTTTTCCATTGATAAACATTTGGGTACCTTCAACGTTTATCTCTCGAAACCCTATACGGGTTGACCGATATTCTATTGTCTTACCAGATGCATCTACAACCTCAAAAACCAGCATATATAAATAGGGCGTCTCGCTGCTCCAAAGCTTTGGATTATTGACACCCACAGAGACTTGAAGTTTTTGTCCTATCCCCTGCACTCCTTTTGCAATATCAAAGCGTTCAACAATCGAATCCTTACTATCAAATAAAGTTCCAGAAACTGTATATGTCTGTTCATGGGCTTGTTCATATGACGCTAACACCAACTCAACATCTATCCAACTTTTCGTATAATCTTCTTCAAATCGAGTATTGACACTATAATCATCAATCCATGCTGTGCCTACTGTATATAAAAATACATCTCGAAAAATTCCGCTTAGACGCCAAAAATCTTGATCTTCTAACCAACTGGCATCACACCAGCGAAATACTTCAACAGCTAACTTATTCTGTCCTTCACGTAGATAAGGGGTCAGGTCAAAATCTGCATTAGTAAAACTGTCCTCACTATAACCAATACACTCTCCATTAAGATATAGGTAAAAAGCGGATTCAACACCTTGAAAGCTAATATATACCGGTTGATCCTTAAAATTCTTCTTAAGCTCAAAATAGGTCACATAATGTCCCACAGGATTATACTGTATCGGAGCATTGGGCGCAATCACTTCCTCCGTATCCACCCACGGATAAACGGTGTTGGTATACTGAGGATAATCATACCCTTCCATCTGCCAGTTCGACGGCACAGAGATAAGATCCCAGTCCTTAACATTATACTCCGGATGTTCAAATCCATAGATACGCTCCTTTGGACTATCGACAAGCTTAAAATACCATTGCCCATTTAAAAGCTCTACACGGTCACTTTCATATGGAGCATAAGCCTTTGCTTGTTCCATAGACGTATAGGATACACCAAAGGTCTTGGCTTTCATTCGATTAATTTGAAAAACTTCGGGTTGGTTGTACCAAGGTTGTTCATTGTCATTACGACTGTCCAATACTATTTTTTTCTGCATAACCTTCTCCTTCATATACTATCATAAAATTAAAGTTAATGTATCTTCATCATAATACGTTAACTAAGTCTTTTCAATATAAAGTTTTTCATATATTATAAGAATATGAACTCACAATCTTAAAACTAATACAAAATATGGAGGATTTTATGAACGCTTTTTTCCCTACAAATACGGATCATCAATTAAACCTTCCTTTTTACCTGACATCATCCGGTATTTTTTTTACTGAAACTGAAATGGATCGTCCTCATGGTTATACATCGCCTCAATGGATTCAAACGATCTCTGGTTCTGGCCAGCTATATATCAACGACGAAGTCTATGATATTTTTCCAAATACAGGACTGTTTATTCCAGCGCATCTTCCACACCATTATATGAAAACGGGAGAAGATTGGATCACACATTGGGTTTCATTTGACGGTTACGCCGTTGCTGACCTTCTTCAAGCCTTTGGATTAACCGATTTTGCATATATGCCTCTAAATGATCCCCACCAAACTCAACAGCTTCTCGAACAGATATACCGTTTATCCAATAATGAATATCATCAGCACTATTTTAAAATTTCTACTTTGCTCTATGACACTATCTATGAAATTCATCGTCTACAAAGCACTAAAAAAAACACCGACATTCATGGAAGCCAGATGTTTCTGACACTTTTAACATATATTGAAAATCATTATATGGATGATTTTAGTTTAAACGATTTAGCTTCAATTATCCAACGTTCTCCCCAATATGTATGTCGCCTATTTCAAGCCGAACTTAGCATGCGTCCTTTTGAATATGTCCGTAATTATCGTTTGTCCAAAAGTAAATCGCTTCTCTTATCCTCACCGGATTTATCGATTCAAGATGTTGCACTGCGCGTCGGAATTAAAAGTCCTAGTTATTATAGTGCACTTTTTAAAAAAGAAGAAAAAATAACACCTCGTGAATTTATACAACTTCATCAACGAGGTGTTTGATTGATTTATTTCATTAATATGTGCGGTAAGGTCATAACTACTTGAGGAACAAATGTTATGAGTAATAGCACAAGACCCATGACAACATACATTGGAATCATGCTCTTTGCCAAGCGCTCTATCTTTAACCCTGAGATGGCTGAACCGATGAAGAGCGTGTTGCCCACTGGAGGTGTCAATACGCCAATTCCCAAATTAAGGACCATCATGGCCCCATAGTGGACCGGATCCATTCCCATTTGCATAGCAATCGGTAAAAGAATAGGCGTTGTTATCGTTATAATCGCCGCCATATCCATAAACATACCAAAACCTAAAAGGATGATATTGATAATCAATAGAACCAGGATTTTATTTTGTGTCATCCCAAGAATACCTCCAGCTACCATTTCCGGCACTTTCAGATAAGCTAAGAGCCAGCCAAAAGCCGATGAAGTACCAATAATAATCATGACCATAGATATGGTACGTAGTGCACGTCCTAAGATGTTCCAAAATTCCTTTAAAGGTATTTCACGATAGATAAAAAAGGTGACAAAAAAAGCCCATACTACTGAAAGTCCTGCCGCTTCGGTCGCGGTAAAAAGCCCTCCGATGACACCTACAACAACAATCAATACCGTAATCAAGCCAAAAATTGCTTCTTTAAATGCTTTAAATACATTCGAAAGTTCAAACCGATCTCCCTTAGGATACTTACGTTTTTTAGCTACAATCAAGCTGTATATAACCAAAAAAATTCCAAGAATGATTCCTGGCACCATCCCTGCAAGAAATAAGGCACCAACAGACACACTCCCTGCAACCATGGCATAGATTACCATGTTGTGACTGGGTGGAATCAACATTCCCTGAACCGAACTGGCACAGGTGATCCCCGTTGAAAATTCATTATCATAGCCTTTTTTATTCATCATCGGTATAAGAATCGGACCAAGAGATGCTGTATCTGCAGCTGATGATCCAGATATTCCTCCAAAAAACATGGAAGCGACAATGTTAACAATGGCCAATCCTCCACTCATCCAGCCAACCATGGCGTCTGCCAACTTGACTAAGCGTTTTGCGATTCCTCCACAGCTCATTAGCTCTCCGGAGATGATAAAAAATGGAACCGCCATCAAAGAAAAGGCATTAATACCTTTCACTGTGTTTTGAGCAACCATTTCCGGCGGCATTCCTAGATAGATTACTGTCATCACCGAAGATATTCCCAATGAATACGCTATCGGAAACCGAAGTGCAATAAATATGATAAAGCTACCAATCAAAATAATTGTAGCAATCGTTAAATTTGGCATAGTATTTCTCCTTAATTAAATTTGTAGGGTTTTTTCTTCACAAATAAATATATTTTCTCAGCCAAGAGTAACATCATTGCTGCCGCCGAGACAGGCATAGCCGCGTATAGCCAACTGGATTTGATTTTTAGTGCCGGCATCATGTTTAATCCTGTCAGTTCCATCAGCTTAATGCCATAGATGACCATAAGAACTGCATAAAGCATCAAAAAGATATACGATAAAAGGTCCAGTATTTTAATAACTTTATCCGGCAAAAACATATCCAAAGCGGTCACAGCGATATGTCCATCATTTTTCAATAATACGGCTGCGCCTAATAACGATGCCCAAACCATTGAAAAAAGCGTAAGCTCTTCGCCCCACACAGGTGTCATACTAAAGACTTGTCTTCCTACAACAACAATCGTCACCGAAATAATCTGTACAATTAATAGAATCTTACAGATAGACTCTATAAAATTAAATGTTCGATCAAGTATTTTTTTCATTGTTTTACTCACTTTCTAAAAAATGAAGCCTAATGATAGAAACATTAGGCTTGATCTTTGCATGACATTTGTATATTACTTTACATTTCTAACTTCTTCGATTAAATCTAAGAATTCGCTTCCATGTGTATCATAAACAACATCCATAGCTTGAGACCATTTTTCAGGATCTTCTAATGTTGTAATTTGAACGCCTTGTGCTTCTAAGTTTTCATAAGCTGCTTGGTCAGCCGCTTCAATAGCTTCTCGGTTATAGATCTCTGTAAGTTTTCCGGCTTCAACTAAAATAGCTTGATCTTCTTCACTTAGATTGTTCCATGTGATTTCACTCATAAGAATCACAGAAGGTGAAAATGTATGTCCATCTAAGACATAATAAGGTGCAACTTCATAGAATTTATTTGAATAATAACTTGCCGGTGGATTTTCAGCGCCATCAACAACACCTGTTTGAAGAGATGTATAAAGCTCTGCATAATCAATTGGCGTTGGGTTTGCTCCTAGTGCTGAAATTGTATCTAACATCAAGGCTGAGTTTTGCACACGCACTTTTAACCCTTGAATGTCTTCAATCGTTGTGATTGGTGCTTCTGTTGTAAAGAAGTTTCTCGCACCTTCATCCATGTAGAAAAGGCCAACCATTCTTGAACCTGTTTCTTGAACATTATCAAGAATCTTTTGTCCGACTTCACCGCCGCATACAGCCCAAAAATGTTCACGATCTCTAAAGATATAAGGTAATGCCAATGCACTCACTTGCATATTTCCAAAATCTGTTAATGATGAAGCATTTCCTCGATATAAGTCTACCGCACCCATTTGAAGTGCTTGATATACTTCATTATCATCCCCTAACTGACCGGATGGATATAATTCAATTTTAATACGTCCCTCACTCATTTCATTAACTTGTTGTGCAAAGTAATCTGCTGAATCCAAAAGGACATGTCCTAATGGGTTAACATCTCCATAACGCAACACAAGCTCTGGTTCTACTGCTGTCTCTTCTGCATCATTTTTTTCTTCTGTTGTTGTTTGTCCATCGTTTTCTGTCGTTTCCGTCTCTGTAACTTCATTGTTTGTCTCTTGTTGACATCCTGCCAATAGACCTATCATCATCACAAGTGTTAAGATAATAGCCATCATTTTCTTCATTTTCATCTGTTTCCTCCCTAAATGCTTAATTATTTTCATGTCCTTGACACGTTCCCTATTATACCCAAGGCTATAAAGCATTAGAATGGAGTAATTTATCAATACGGGTAATTTTTGGTCATGACTTTGAAGACGTAGGACAATTTTCTATCATTTGCATTGTCATATACTCTTTGGGTGCCATATTAGTGACACGCTTAAAGCACTTGCTAAAATAGTTAGGATCATCAATACCAATCGCATAAGCGATTTCACTGATGGTCTTCTCCCCACGAGTCATCAATTTTTTAGCTTGCTTAATACGTGTTTCAAGAAGATATCGATTAAAGGGAATGGTCTCTACCTGACTAAAACACTTGCTTAAATGCCCGTAACTTACATCAAGCCGATCAGCCACTTCCTGTAATGTGATTTTTTCATGATAATGGGCTTGTATGTAATCCTTAGCTTTAGCAGTTAATGTAACATTGTTATAGACACTTACGTCCCCTACTCGTTGGCTAAGGGATTGAACCAAGTCATATACCAGTTCTTCCATTGCCGTGATTGCATTATAATTTTGTTGCGCACTTCGCATAAACGTATGTATTTCTTTGTTTTTTTCACCTTGGCAATTTAAGACATCATAAACGCTTGCTATTAAATAATATCCCATGTACGCCAAGCTTAGGCCTTTATCATCCATAATCTGCTGAATCAAGTACCTATATATTTTTTGCATCTCTTCATGATTTTTCATAATAATCGCCTGCAAAAGCTGATGCAGCTTAGCATAACCCTTTTCACGCTCTGTCATATTGTTGATAAAGGCCTTTTGGATTGTTAACGGACTAAATTCTGTAATAAACGAGGTTGCCTCTGCATAAGCAGGATGCATTGTTTCTAGTGCACAGTAAAACCCACTTACACCACAAAAAACTTCTCCCACTTTTTCATCATTTAAAAATTTTACCGCTTTTTTTATACTTGTATCCATTTCAACAAAATCAATTTTTTTATTTCCGAATAAGTAGATAATAATCTCTTTGCCATCAACATAGCCAAGAACGTATAGATTCCGTTTTCTAAAAATTCCTAAGACGATTTGCAGCATATCCATAGATATATTTGACAAGTTTTCACTAAAAAATACCACAACTTTATAATCACTATGATTAAAAGGTTGATTAGCAAATACTTCTTTGCCTAATTCATGTTTATGCTTATCAAGTAAAATTTTATTCATTGCCATCTTTAGTTCAAAATAAGGGGCATCCACATATCCATGGCTTACTCCACCGTTATATAATTCAGGTGTGTTTTTGCTGATTTTTATTAAACTGTTATCCATAATTTCTTGAAGTTCTTCATCCATATATGGTTTTAACAAATAATCTGTTACTCCGATTTTGATGGCCTGTTTGGCATAAGAAAATTCCGCATAAGCGGTAATAAGGATTACTTCGACATCCGGATGACTGATACGTACTTGCTGGGCAACTTCTAATCCATCAATTTTAGGCATCTGAATATCCAGTAAAAGCAAATCTACTCGGCTATGGGACATAAAATCTATAACTTCACGTCCATCTTGGACCGCTGCTACAACAGTGACATCCTTGGAATACTTTTGTTCTAAAAATTGCTTCAAGTAATTGCGTTCTATTTTTTTATCATCTGCAATCAATACTTTAATCACAGTTCTACCTCCTTATATAACTTCATTGTAATGGTCGTCCCTTCCCCGGGCTCACTCCAAATATTTATTAGGTCACTATTCTTATGATCATAGATTAATTGCAAGCGCTTTAGCACATTTGTCATACCAATATGTTCTTCTTGGTGAACATTAAAAAGCTGCTGAACCTGCTGTTCACACATTCCCACCCCATTATCAGAAACAACTACATCAATATGGGTTGCTTTTTCTAAGATTTTGATTTCAATCAATCCTTGTTCACTCGTTTCTTTCATGCCATGCAAGACTGCATTTTCAACAAGGGGCTGGATTACAAGGGAGGGAACCATAATTTGGGATCCTCCATACGATTTGCGGATATCAAGAACAATATCGACACGATTTTGCAAATGTAGGCGTTGAATATATATATACGCTTCAAGTAATTCAATTTCTTCATCCAAGGTTATTAACTGGTCAAGCTTACCTAGGCTGTTACGAAGAATACGTGAAGTCTCTTTAACCAGCTGAATGCTAACCTCTTTTTCATTAAGCTGAATATGACGAATAACCAAGCTTAACGTATTAAATAAAAAATGCGGATTAATCTGAAGCTGCAAAGCTTTAAATTGACTTTCTGCTAAAAGTCGACCTTGTTTTTCATGGATGATTTTTTGTTCTGCGAACGCTTCGATCTGCTCAATACCTGCAATAATTTCATGCTTCATCGTATTGGCCGTATTAATGTAGACGTTAATATCGTCATACTGTGTCAGCGTAATATCCGGCGTCGAAAATCGACGTTCTCCGATATCTGTCATCGCCTGCTTGGTTTGGTGGAGTTTTTCCTTCACCTTTGTAATTGTAACTAACCCTCCAATAATAATCCCACTAATCATAATCAGCATGATAAGATTGAATGTTCTTTTATATGTTGCATACCAATGGGTTTGTTCATGATTGCCTTGATTGATATAACTCAAATAGGATGCCAATAGATAATTTAATTGTGTAGATATACGGTCACTCATAATCTGTACAAACTCAAGATCTTGCGAGAGGGATTGCCCGACGGTTTCATATGTACTGTAAGCTTCAATCAATTGGTGGCGCTCCTTAAGCATTTGGCGAATAATTCGATAATGCATCTTAACCTGAATGTCTTTTTCAAACTCCTGGGACAAGCCTTCAATTGCCTCCATTAACACCGTATAGGTTTGTTGATACTCTTGATAAAACTCTGAAGCGCGATTACGATTATAGAGACGAAAAGCATTTTTGGATGCATCATATAAGACCACAGTTTGTGTGATCATATCATAGTTATGAATCATTCGTTGATTTTTCTTTAAAATATGGGCATCTACACTGGTATTAACGATAACGGATAAGATGAAAATTCCTAAGATAGACACAAAAATCTGTATGACAACGCGTTTTAACGACTTCATGGGATTCCTTTCATTCATTATTCAGTGGACTCTTTTTAAATATCCCCTTTCATAATACCTTGATTCAGTTTATAATAAATAGACATCGTGTACTTAAAGGAGATTCTCATGGAAAAAATTTATAAGCGTGGTTTATTCTATATATTAAGATATTTAATTCTAATCGGTATGGTTCTTGGCTTTTTATACCTCAATCGAGGCAATCGCATTTTTTCCATTCAAAACCTTCTTGATTATAGTCCAAGCAACCCTTTCTTTGCAATGATTTTTTTCTTGACGTTGTATTTAATCAAACCCATCCTATTTGTTATCCCAGTGCCTATACTGCAAATTGTTGTCGGCATGGTTTTTCCACCGCTACTCGCATTGGGAATTAATCTTATCGGATTAGTTATTGCATGTACTGTCGCTTATGGTATCGGATCTATTCTTGGAAAAAATCGGGTCGAAGCCCTACTAGATAGATTTAAGAAGGGAGAAGAATTGCTAAAAAACAGACAACAAAACGAGGGGTTTTTTGTCTTTATAATACGTTCCATCGGACTTGTATCGATGGATATCACCGGAATGTTTTTCGGGTCAGTTCAAACCCCATTCATCAAATATATTATTAGTTCAACGCTTGGCCTTATACCTTCCATGTTTATTGCCACCTTTATTGGACTAACTGCCGACGACCCCTCATCGCCAAGTTTTATACTTTCTCTGGTCGTAAAAGTCATTCTTGTTATTGTCTCTTTAAAATATTATAAGTATAAATATAAAAACACATCAAATGCTTAAATTAATCTTGGATAATGTGCATGTGTAACCGTTTTAACACTTTGTGAATATAAATTGGACAAAGTAAAATAATCAAACCGGATAAAAAGAACGTCCAACGCATGCCATTTTCCCCTACACATTCCACAATATAACTTCCTAAAAATACAGCGACAATGCTAACTAAGCCTCCAATAGCTGAATTGACACTTACAGACATTGTACGTATTTTTTGTTTTGCAAATAAAAACTGCATATTAAATAACGATATCCCTGCACCAGCCCATGCAAATCCTACTGTAACATGAACTAAGGGTATCAGTATCTTATAATTATCGGGTGTGATAAATCCCCAAGAAAAATGTGTTAATCCTAAAAGCATCACGGAGATGCTTCCTGATAAAAACCATGATTTTTTATCCGCAAGATTTCCCCACCATGATGTAAAGGCGACACGCACCAAAATAGTCACAACCGTCATTGTCATCATATATGTATAGCTAAGATTAAGTACATCTACCATATATACCGCCATAAAAGGCGCACCAACAAAGAGCCCCAGGTTCCAAAAAATATACATAAGAATAATTTTACTAAAAACCGGATCTAGTATCGGAGCACAAAGACGCTTTAAAAAAGCATTTTCTTTTTTAGTCTCATCCGTTGGTACATCTTCAATATGAATAAGCGCATAAATATTTAACACGCCCATAATGACAAGAACTGCACCTAAAAACAAAAAACCTACAAACTCTTGTCCCAACATTTTGTTATAGTCAAGAACACGTCCAAGAACAATGGTGCATACGGCGACAATTCCCAACGACAATTTTTCACGATACGCTAAATATTTCCCACGAATTTGAAGTGGCGATAAATCAATCATCCAACTAGAGATGATTGGACTGATAAGTCCATTACAAATATAAGCCAACACAAAGCAACTTATAAAACCAGCCATCATTATCGTTGGCGAAGCCCCTAAGCGCATTAAAATATAGGGGACAAAATATGTCGCTGACATAAATATCCGCAAGATAATGGCAATACTGATAACTTTTTCTTTACGGCTACGATGCCCATGAGATAAAATTAATGTCGAAAAAATTTGAAAAATCCCCATAGCGACATGTATAACGCCTATCCGACCATTTAATGTCTCACTGCCTCCTAAAAAGCTAATAAACCCTGCCAAAAAATTACCGGTCGTCAATGAAAATTGACCAATCCCTGTAATTCCTTCCAAAATAAAATAACGCCGACTGCGTTCTTGTGTTGTCATTGCTTTTCTCATTCTTCTTCCTCTTGCATTCTCTAGGATACCATGTATATAATATAAGAGTTAATATATTCTTTTTTTTAGAAAATACAAATGGTCATTTTGGTATTTTTCATGTCATATTTGGTAAGGAGCATACTATGAACATTGCACAAGTTATTGGTAATAAATTCAACTGGAAAAATACTTCACAGCATCGCATGCTAAATTCAACGCCACATGAAGGTATTCTTGCCTCAGGATATGTTCGAAAAAATCAAAACTCCGGCTCACATATTCAGTTAACCACCAATGAATATCACGGTGTTCTTGTAATTGAGGGACATGGGTATTATGAAGACAGCAACGGAAAAATTCCTGTCAAAGCCGGTGACTTTATTCAGCGCTTTCCCGGAAATACCCACTCAACGGTTCCTGAAGATGATCGTTGGTCAGAACTATATATCGTTATTGGTAAAAAGCTCTTCCAAAATCTTGTTGACCTTGGCGTTCTTGGTAAAGGTTCTCCTGTCATTCACCCTGGAATTGACTTTGAAACCATTCAGTCCTTCTTATCCTTCCATGAACAGCTCGGCTATTCTGATCGCCTTGAATTGCCTTTAGTCATTCCCAAAATCATCAATTACCTTGCACGTTTGACTTATCTTGATCGCGTAAGTCAACGTTCCTCTGACGAAAAAAATATTTTATCTGTTGCCACGGCTTATATTCACGAAAATATCGGAAATCGTATTTCCATTGAAGATGTTGCTCTTGAAGTAAATATGGGGTACGAAAAATTCAGAAAACTTTTTACAAAGCACTATAACCTTTCTCCTGGAACGTATATAATCCAACATCGTATTTACCTTGCTCAACGCTTACTATCGAATTCTGAGTTAAGTATTAAAGAGATTTCAATAAAATTAGGCTATGTTGATACCTATACTTTTTCAAAACAATTCAAAAAAATCACCGGGCGTACGCCCAGTGATTTTAAGAACCAGTTTTCACAATAAATTCCATGCCTTCCGGTATAACCTTAATATCCAAAGGATATGCCGGACCTAACTCTCCATCCACATCTGCCGGAAAGCCTTTATCTTCTAAACATTCAATGTGAATCTTACGGCTTTGGAAAAACAAAATGTTCTTGTCTTCCAAATGTTCTCCTCGCATCATTTTTGCAAAAATAAGGGGAATTTCATTCATACTGCACGCTTTAAATCCAACAAAATCCAATTTGCCATCGCGCATAGATGCATATTCACCTAAACGGTTAAACCCTCCTGCACTTGAGCCGTTAAGGACTATAAAAAGATAGAATTCTTCTTCATAAATTTGTTCAGCGGTTGTAATACGCACTTTTTGACTTTTGAATTTAGGAATTTGCTGAACCCCTTTAATATAATAAGCTAATTTACCTAGTGTATTCTTAAATTCCGGTTCTATGGTATGGGCTATACTTGTCAGCAATCCCCCTCCACAAACATTCACAAAATATTGTCCATTCACAACACCTATGTCTAATTTTCGTGTTTTCATCTGGGCAATGACATCAAAAGCATCATTAAAATTTGCTGGAATTCCTAAATGCTGTGCAAAGTCATTGGCCGTACCTGCCGGTATCACACCGATGGGTACATTGATTTTATTATTCATAATGGCATTGACTGCCCTATTAACTGTACCATCTCCTCCGGCAATTAAAATCGCAGCACAACCTTCAAAATTACCTTCATCAAAAAAAGTTGTAAAGTCTTCTGCCGAGCGTGTTCTCCATATGCGTAGCTCATATCCTTTTTTTTCTACGATTTCTATAAGTGTATCCAGCCGTGTCTTAAATGTACGACTTCCTGACATCGGATTATAAACTAACTGTATGTATTTCATAATGTCTCCTCCTTTATTGCTTTTTCTTCAATCAACATTAACACTTCATCAATCGTATGAAACTCATCATTGACATAGCGGATTATAAGCTCTTCGTATAATGTGTCACGTTCCTCTTTTGTCAGCCCATATTCAATGATTTGATTGAGGGTTTGATGGTAATCTTGTCCGCCTAAAAAGACATTTCCTTCTGGATAACTCTGCTTTTGTTGTACTTGTATGTTGCTAGATATCTGGTAGCTCTTAGAAAGCCATGTTTCTTGATGCTCTTGATCAAGAAGTATATATTCAAGAAATCGATCTGCCAACGCTTGTTGTTCTCCACTATAAGTAACTGATAGCCAAGTTCCTCCCCATTGTTTTGAGTAGGGTCCTTGAACCATTCCCCAATCTCCTGAGGTCTGTGGCGCTGACATAAACAAAATCTGAGACAACGCCCAGCTGGGTAATACATAACTAAACACATCCTCTTGCATTCCCGCAAACCACTCTTTTGACCATTCGACATAAAATGGCGTAAGCTTATTTCTTTTGATTGCGTTAAGCGTTGTAAGATACGTTCTCCACTGTTCCAAATTCACTACACCTTCATCTGTCTTTACTGTCTCTAACGGCATAAAATGGCGTAGAGCATAAGGATCTGGAACAACGCCAATATCATGATCTTTAAGCATCATTCCCAAATCATAAATCGACTCCATCGACTTAAAATGTGGTCTGACATCTTCGGGATCATCTGTCCCCAACACTTGCTTAGCTAGACTTCGCCTATAAAAGATTACAATCGGTGTCATATGGTATGAGAGACCGCGCATCTGTTTTGATGTATCATAGCTTTGTTCAAGCATCTGTGGATTAAGCTTTTCTGCAATGTTATATTCTTCTGAAAATGTATTTAAAGGACGTATGTGGTCCTTTAATGTTTCGCTCATCATTGATGCATAGTCTGAAATAATAATATCTGGTTTTTCACCCTCTTCTATTCGTGTGTCAACCATTCGCGCAAACCCATTTGCATCAATCACTTCATATTCAATAATGCATTCATTTTTTTCTTCAAATGTAGCTAACTCCGTTAAGAACTCATCTGAATAGCTCCATATCCTAAGTGTTGGCGCTTCTATTTCCTCAACTGGCGTTGCTTCATCCAAAGCATTTTCTTCAATAGTACAGCTTGAAAAACTTATCAAGCCAAGTAATAATAAACCAAGTAATATGTAATGTCGCATGTATTTCTCCTAATTAATAATGATAAATTTTGATATACACATCATACCAATATTTTAGTATATTGTGAAGTAGGAACTTATATACTATATCCTTATTATACCATTTTTATACAGATTATTCACCTAAGTCATCCTATTCATATTCTATGCTACATCTAGATTCAGATAAGCCTAAACATATTGTCCGAGAATATAAAAATACCGCCAATCACAAATGATTGTCGGTATTTTATATCCATTTATCTACTCAGAATCCTTATACTTATGTTAGCCTAATTGATACCAGTCTTTAAGCGCTGCATATAGTTTTATAAATCGCTGATATTTCTCATCATAATAGCTTTTTGTATCCGGATTTGGCTTTACCGTATCTGTTACCTTAATCATAGCTTCGCATCCTTCCAAAACCGATGCAAAATGTCCGGCAGCTACTGCACCTAAAATCGCCGCCCCCAATGCTCCCCCTTGATTTGTATTGATTTGTTGAATTTCAACATCAAACATATCGGCAAGTATTTGCTTCCATAGAGCACTCTTGGCACCTCCACCAATCACACGTACTTGTTTAATAGGCACTTTGATATCTTTTAGAATCTCCATAGAGTCTTTTAATCCATAGGATACACCTTCAAGAACAGCTTTTGTCATATGTCCTCGTTGTGTCGTCATAGTCATGCCAACGAAGGCCCCTTTAGCATTTGGATCTGCATAAGGTGTGCGTTCTCCCATGAGATAAGGCAAGAAAACAAGGTGTTTATCTTCTGTCTCAAGTTGTTGTGCTTCTTCTAGCAATAGCTCAAAGCTCATACCTTTTTGAACTGTATCAACCCACCACTTCAAACATGAAGCCGCAGACAGCATTACTCCCATTGAATGATATTTTCCATTTGCATGACAAAATGCATGCAATCGGTTCTTTTCATCATGGGCATACGATTCATGCGCAGCAAAAACAACGCCTGATGTTCCCAGTGTTACCGACACAATACCTTCAACAACTGTTCCTGTACCCACCGCACCAGCTGCTTGGTCACCTGCACCGGCTGCAACTACTATATCACCTTCTAGTCCAAGCTCTTCTAATATTGATGGCTGAACATATCCACATGCTTCATAAGACTCATAGAGCTTAGGAAGCATCGTCTCTTCAATGCCAAGAAATGTAAGCATTTCTTGTGACCATGTTCTATTCTTAACATCGAGAAGGAGCATGCCTGAAGCATCAGATACATCTGTTGAGTAGTTCCCTGTTAATTTAAAGCTGACATAGTCCTTTGGCAGCATAATATGCTTAATCTGAGCAAAAACATTGGGAAGATGCTTTTTGACCCAAAGAATCTTTGGTGCTGTAAATCCTGTTAGCGCTTTGTTCCCTGTATATTCACTCAATTTTTCTTGTCCAAAATATTCAGTTATCTCTTCACATTCTGCTTCTGTACGATTATCACACCATAAGATTGCCGGCGTTAAAACTTCATTCTTCCCATCCAATGCCACCAATCCATGCATCTGTCCGCTAAAGCTCATTGACTTAATGCCATCTTTGGGAATGTTATATTTGTTTACAACATCTTTTATAGCTTCCTTTGTCTGAATCCACCAATCTATAGGATTTTGTTCTGCCCACTTTTCTTGAGGATAAGATACGGGGTACTCACGTGAAGCATCACCGACAATTTCATTGTCTTTATTAATAAGTAGTACTTTTACTGAGGATGTTCCTAGGTCAATACCTAAATAATACATAAACGCTTCTCTCCTTATCATTAAATTACATTGTTATGGTGATAGAAAATAGATTGCTGCGGCAATAATGCCGCTCCAATAACAGAAGCTTGATCTGCTAAATCAGAGAAGATAATACGTGTCCCTTCATATACCATATATGAACTTTTTAATTGTTTTTCTTCATTGATAAATTGAAGTAATTGCTGCTTATATTTCCCAAGCTCTCCACCAATAATCACATATTCGGGATTTAAGCCTAGTACAATATTTTCTATACCGATAAATAAATAATCAAAATATTTTTGAAGTACCGCTTTGACGGCAGGTTTTTGAAGGTTATCATCAGAAAGTAATACCGAAAGGTCTTCTTCTGATTGCCCTGTTTCTTCAAAAAAGTATCGAATCAATGCGCGTTTTGAAGCAAACAACTCCCAACATCCAGTACGTCCACAATTGCATTGAAGATTCTCATCAGAAATACGCATATGTCCAAATTCTCCCGCTTTTTTATTGGCACTTTTATAGATTTGGTTGTTGATAATAATCCCTGTCCCTACACCTTCTGTTATCGATATATAGACAACATTACTCATGTTCTTATGGTTTCCCTGTAAAGTCTCTCCATAAGCTGCAATATTCGCTTCATTTTCCACATATACTTGAATTCCAAGAACTTCTTGAAATGAATGAAAGTCATATTCTTTGACTCCAAGATTTGGAGCACTGTCTAAAATCAGTTTATCCTCATCAACAAGTCCCGGCAAAGACAATCCAATTCCGACGACTTTTTTCTTAGAAATCTGACGTTTTTTTAATATATTTAAAATAGTTTCCTTTATCTGTGTCACCACTTGATCAAAATTACGATTAGGCAAATAGTCAAATACCTGTGATTCAATAATTTCTCCATTAAGATTCATCAAAATAATCGTCATATGATCCAACGTAATATTGACTCCAAAAGAAAATCTAGCATTTTCATTAAAGCTTAACAAAACTGGTTTGCGTCCACCTGTTGATTGAGCCACACCCGATTCATAAACAAACCCCTCTTTTATCAACGCATTAATGTTAGATGTCACTGTCGGTATACTTAGCTTAAGTATTCTTGACACTTCATGCTTTGTCGTCTCTTTGTTATTTCTGATAGCATTGATAACATTAACTCGATTGATTTCTTTGATTTGTTCTTGACTGAATGTTCCAAACTTTGTCATATGATCGCTCCTATTTTATAAGATGTAAGACAATTGGCAGTCACCCTGACTGTCAATTGTCTTCTCTCAAGTCTTTCTCTCATGCGCCTTAGAACATTATATCAAGCGCATAACAAATGCACAAGCACACTTATAATTTTATTGTGTTAAGTAGATATAGCGATTAACAATGTCTTCTAACATTTCTTGACGTCCTGAAGTATTTTGAATCTGGTCATGATCAACAGCATAAGCTGCTAATTCTTCAAAGTCTGTTGTTCCGTCTAGGATTTTTTTACCGATTCCATCAGTATATGAGACATAACGTTTAGCGACAAAATCTTCTAAGATACCATCACTATATAATTTGTCAGCTACAAGAAGTCCTTTAGCAAAAGTATCCATTCCAACAATATAGGAAATGAATAAATCATCTGCTTGGAATGACCCACGACGTACTTTGGCATCAAAGTTTAATCCTCCTGGAGCAATTCCACCATTTTTTAATACTTCATACATACACATTGTCGCATCATAAATATTTGTTGGGAACTGATCCGTATCCCATCCTAAAAGCATGTCGCCTTGGTTAGCATCAATTGAACCCAGTGCACCGTTAATACGTGAAATAAGTAATTCATGTTGGAATGTGTGCCCTGCAAGTGTTGCATGATTAGCTTCTATATTTAGCTTAAAGTCATCGATTAAGTCGTATTTTCTTAAGAATCCTAAAACCGTCATAGCATCAAAATCATACTGATGTTTAGTAGGCTCTTTTGGCTTTGGTTCAATCAAAAATTGTCCTGTATATCCAATCTTTCTCGCATAGTCTTTTGCCATTTTCAAAAATCTTGCCAAGTTATCATTTTCAAGTGCAACATCTGTATTAAGAAGTGTCTCATATCCTTCACGACCACCCCAGAACACATAGTTTTCGCCTTTTAAACGATGGGTAATTTCGAGAGCTTTTTTGACTTGTGCTGCTGCAAATGCAAAAACATCAGCATTTGGTGATGTAGATGCTCCATGCATAAATCGAGGATGTCCAAACGCATTGGTAGTTCCCCATAAGCATTTGATGCCTGTCTCTTGCATTTTTTCTTCGATAACATCAACAATTTGATCTAAATTATCGAGTTTTTCTTGTAATGAATCTCCTTCAGGTGCAATATCAATATCATGAAAGCAAAAATATTCCATACCAAGTTTTTCCATAAATTCAAAAGCTGCATGTACACGAGCTTTTGCTAATTCCATTCCCTCAAGGCTATTGTATGATCGCTCCATGGTCCCCATTCCAAATGGATCTACACCTGCTGCGGTCATTGTATGCCAATAACTCATTGCAAAACGCAAGTGTTCTTTCATTGGCTTACCTGCAACTACCCGATCCGCGTCATAGTATTTATATGCCAATGGATTCGTTGACTTTGGTCCTTCAAATTGAATCTTTCCTATACTTTCAAAATATTCTTTCATAGAGCCCTCCTAAATCAATTAATATTATTTTGGTGACCTTATTATAACTCATGCGCAATACTTTTTCAATGACTTTTAAAAAGTATTTTAAAAAGTATCTAAAAAAAGACTTTATTGTACTTCAATAAAGTCTTTACCTTCATAATATCCTGAGACATCTCGCATATAAACAAACTGTATGTTATTGGCCGCCATATTTTTCAAATCATTTTCCACTTGATCATACTGCTCTTTTTCAACTACAACAGTATACGTTACTTGATCAGCATATTGTGTGTCCACAACAGGAATGTTTTCTGTATTTAAATAATAGTCAATTTTTCCGCTAAAGTGATAGTCCGCTCTGATTTCACATTCCACAGCTTTAACTTGTGTAATAAAAATTGATGCTGCTAATGCATCTCTTGCCGCATCAGAATAAGCCCTTGATAGTCCTCCTGTTCCTAGAAGCGTTCCTCCAAAATAGCGCACCACCACGACTGCACATTGAAGTACATCGTGATGACGTAAAACTTCTAGTATTGGAAGTCCTGCTGTTCCCGAAGGTTCCTTGTCATCTTGATAACGTTCGTTAATAATATTTTCAAGAAAGCGATAGGCATAGCAGTAATGACGGGCTCCGGGATATTTTCTCTGTATGCGTTCTACTTCTTTTTCAAATACATCAACCGAGTCACATGGAAATGCAATACCGATAAAGCGAGATTTTTTTACGACTATTTCTGCCACTTGTTGATTTTTTAGTGTTGTAAATCGCTCCATTTTACATATCCCCTATCGAATAACCATTACGCTGATTATAGATTTCATAAAGCTTAGAGTGCTTCATGCCTCGATCAATTTCATTTCTTCGAATAACGAATGGATACTCATCAACAGAGCAATTATTTGCAATAGCTCCCATTAGTTTAATCGTTGTCTCAAAACTATAATTGCGCTTAACACCAACACTTAATCCACCTAAAATCATACTTTTCACTACCGGATATATGCTGTTTTTGGTATGATAGTTGACCTTGCATATTTTGTTCTTTGCAAAACCAATAATTTCATAATGCCCTTTAACAATCAAATACTTCATCTTATGTGCCCGTCGAAATTCACGTATTCTTTCAAAGCTTTCTTCATCTTCCGGAAAGTCATAGCCTAAAGCTTTTAGATTATCCACATCCATAACACATGCATAGACACTTTCATTAATGCACTCTCTAAAGCTATCACCTTCGACTGCGGTAATGATACGTATTGCACCTTTCGTCATGGTGTTCAAATCTCTAATAAAATTCGAGCTCCACGCATCATCACCCGTTAGCATAATTAACTCTGTCTCTTTGATATGATGATATATTCTGTGTTTAATATTAATAAAATCTCGTTCCGTCAGTTGATTATTATGACTTAGTATTTTTGTTGTTGTATCATTGATATTATCATGAATTAATAGATGGGTCTTGGTTTCGTGATCCACCTGGAGAAAATCCGTTTTTATTTTGTTTTTATCTAAAAAATTCTTGATATATCGTCCACCAATACCTCCAGAGACCCCCATAACATATGGATCTCCTTGTAATATTTTAACAATATATGCACTGTATATTCCACAGTCTCCAACACTCAACGCATCATAAACAGCCTCATTATGCTGATCCACTTGAAAACCTTCTACATTGATTGTACGAACGACTGCAGGGTTTAATGCTAATGTAAGTATCACTTTGTCTCTCCTATCTGACATACTTAATCTTTCTATTATACTTGTCGCTATCTTATGATTATATCGTAATTTGATTAAGTATTCAACCTAGGAGCCTTAGGAAAATAGTGGTGTGGATAAATAACGTTCTCCCGTATCCGGTAAGAAAACAACGATATTTTTACCTGTATTTTCCGGTCGACTGGCTAACTTTGCTGCTGCCGCAACTGCCGCACCGGATGATATACCTACAAGAATCCCTTCAGATTTTGATAGTTGTCGACTAGCTATAAAGGCTTCGTCATTTTCTATTTGAATCACTTCATCATAAATTGCTGTATTTAGAATTTCCGGTATAAATCCTGCACCAATCCCTTGAATTTTATGGGGTCCTGAACTTCCTCCAGATAAAACCGGAGATCCAGTTGGTTCCACAGCAACGACTTGGATGTTTTTATTCTTTGACTTCAGATATTCTCCAACTCCTGTTATCGTTCCGCCGGTTCCAACACCTGCGACAAATATGTCAATCGCACCTTCTGTATCTTCCCATATCTCAGGTCCTGATGTTTTTCGATGTATCTCAGGGTTTACCGGGTTAATAAATTGACCTGGAATAAATGAGTTTTCAATTTCTTCATGTAATTGTCTAGCTTTTTCTATAGCACTTTTCATTCCTCCAGCTGCCGGAGTCAGAACAAGTTCAGCACCGTAGGCTTTTAGAATATTTCTTCGTTCGACACTCATGGACTCAGGCATAGTCAAAATTACACGGTATCCTTTTGACGCGCCAATATATGCTAATCCAATCCCCGTATTTCCGCTGGTCGGTTCAATAATGACAGAATCTTCTTTTAATATTCCTTTTTGTTCTGCATCTTCAATCATCGCTTTTGCAATACGGTCTTTTACACTTCCGCCTGGATTAAAGCTCTCTAACTTTACAATAATATTCGCATCAAGCTCATTTAATTTTGCATATCGACTAATCTCAACTAAAGGGGTTTTACCTACAAGCTCGTTTAAATTACTATATACATTTTTCATATTGTTCCTCCAATTCATATTTTTTATATATGTTATATATGTCATCTGTTAGCTACATCTTACACGCTAGACTTATATTTGTCAAGAAGATATCTTATTTTTTATATATGTTTTATATGTCATTGACTTTTTCACGAAAAACCTATATATTTTAGTATAACGATTAAACCGTAAAGAGAGGAGCCTACATGAAAAAAAATAACGCTTTCAACACCTTATGTGTACACAATGCTCAAGCCTTCCCCCATGACCATACCGGAGCCATCAGTACGCCCATATATCAGTCAGCTACTTTTGTGCATCCAAGCGTCGGCCAAAGCACTGGATACGATTATTCACGACTCCAAAACCCAACTAGGGAGCAACTCGAAACACTTATATGCAATCTAGAAGGTGGCTATGATGCACTTGCCTTTTCTTCTGGCATGGCTGCTATTACAGCCGTCTTTCAATTGTTTAAACCTGGAGATCACATTATTACCTCATTAGATCTATACGGAGGCTCACACCGCCTGTTCGATTATTTGAGTCATCAGTACAATCTTGAATTTAGCTATGTTGATACAACTAGCCCATCCCTTGTAAGCTCTGCTATAACCCCCAAAACCAAAGCGCTGTATATTGAAACTCCTTCAAACCCGATGATGCATATTACCGACTTAAGTGCCATGTCTACAATCGCTCGTACTCACGACCTACTATTTATTGTAGATAACACCTTTTTAACACCATATCTTCAAAAGCCTTTTCAATTTGGTGCTAATATCATTCTTCACAGTGGTACAAAATTTTTGAGCGGACATAACGATACACTATCTGGATTTGTCATTGTTGACGATGCCCACCTTAGTGAACAATTACGCTATCTAATAAAAACAGTGGGTTCAGCACTTGCTCCCTTTGACAGTTGGCTAATGATTCGTGGCATAAAAACCCTTGCTTTACGTATGGATGCACAGGAAAAAAATGCACGTCAACTAGCCGTTTGGCTCGAATCACACCCAAAAATCACAAAGGTTTTTTACGCAGGATTACCCAACCACCCTGGGTATCACACTATGCAAAAGCAATGCAGTGGATTTGGCTCAATGATTTCCTTTGAATGCGCCAGCTCTTTTATTGCAACCTACATCTTAAACCATACATCCATTATCCACTATGCTGAAAGTCTTGGTGGTGTTGAAACCTTAATCACCTATCCTATGTTACAAACCCATGCAGATATTCCTGAACAGGAGCGTAATAAAAAAGGGATCAATGACCGCTTACTACGTTTATCTGTCGGAATAGAGGCTATAGATGACCTCATTCATGAATTTGACACCATTTTAAAGGAGGCAAATTAATGCAATATAACTTTGACACAATCATCCCAAGAAACGATACAAACTCTTTAAAATATGACTATGCCACACGCCGCGGACTTCCTGATGATGTCCTGCCCCTTTGGGTTGCCGACATGGACTTTGCATCCCCCCCAGCCGTGATGGACGCCCTCATCGAAAAATCCCAACACGGCATCTATGGATATTCTGATAACGATCATCAATACGAAGACATCTTAACCCAATGGTTTTCTTCCCAATACCATTGGACTATAAAGCCCCAATGGCTTATCAAAACACCTGGGGTTGTTTTTGCTATTAATATGGCCATTCATGCCTATACAAAAGAAAACGACAGCATTCTTATCCAAGAACCTGTCTATTATCCGTTTCGTGATTCTATTGAAAACAATCATCGTAATGTTGTTGTTAATGAGTTAATCTATACCAAAGATCATACCTATATCATTGATTTTGAAGATTTCGAAAAAAAAATAGAGGAACACAAGGTCAAACTCTTCATCTTGAGCAATCCCCACAATCCTGTCGGACGCGTATTTACCAAAGAAGAACTCACACGCTTAGGCAATATATGCCTTAAGCATAATGTTTATGTAATTGCCGATGAAATTCATCAAGACTTTATCTACCCAGGTCATCAACATATTGTATTTTCAAGTATTCAAGATAGCTTCGCCCAAATATCAATTACTTGTACCTCTCCATCAAAAACCTTTAATTTAGCCGGTCTTCAACTTTCCAATATCTTCATTCCAAACCCGACGCTAAGAAAAGCATTTAAAAAAGCTCTTGCATGTTCAGGGTACAGCCAACCAAATATTATGGGGCTAATTTCTTGTCAGACCGCTTATGCCAATGGGCATGATTGGCTTAACCAACTTCGCATCTACCTACTTGAAAACCTTGCGTTCACACGCGAATACTTAAAGACACACCTTCCTAACGTTCGTTTGATTGAGCCTGAAGGTACTTATCTTGTCTGGCTTGACTTTTCCGCACTTGGATTATCCGACACTGCCATCAAAGAAAAAATGCTCTATGAAGCCAAGGTCTGGCTAGATGATGGATTAATGTTTGGACAGGCAGGTCAAGGTTTTCAGCGTATAAATATAGCTTGTCCAAGAACAATCCTTGAACAAGCTTTAGGTCAAATCGCTACTGCCTTTAAATAACGGTTAGTTTTTTGCGTTTAAGAACCACTCTGTCGTATTATTTGCAAATCGAACCAACATCAACATAACTGGTACTTCAACTAATACTCCAACAATAGTTGCTAATGCAACCGGGCTTTGAGCACCAAAAAGTGCAATAGCCACTGCCACTGCCAACTCAAAAAAGTTGGAAGCACCAATCATTGCTGCTGGTGCAGCAATAGCATGTGGCAATTTTAGTACACGGCTTATTCCATAACCAAGACCAAAAATCAAAATAGTCTGAAGAATCAATGGAATGGCAATTAAGAGAATATGCAATGGATTTTCTAAGATTACATGTCCTTGAAAAGAAAAAATAAGTACAAGTGTAATCAACAATCCACCAATTGTAACATGGTTGAATTTAGGGAGGAACGTATTATTAAAATAGGTTTCTCCTTTATTTTTTATGATGATGTGACGTGTGATTACTCCACCGGTAAGAGGAATAACGACAAAGAGAACGACAGAGAGAATCAATGTCATCCAAGGAACTACAAAACCACTGACCCCAAGCAAAAAAGCAACAATCGGTGTAAATGCAATTAAGATAATCAAGTCATTGGTTGCCACTTGAACAACTGTATACGCGGGATTTCCTTTCGTCAAATGGCTCCATACGAAGACCATTGCAGTACAAGGTGCTGCTCCAAGTAACACCGCTCCTGCCAAATAATCTGATGCTAACTCTGGAGTAATCCACTCCTTAAAGATAATATTAAAGAAAAGATAGGCAATTCCAAACATAGTAAAAGGTTTTATCAACCAATTAACAACCCATGTCACAAACAATCCTTTAGGATTTTTCCCTACATCTTTCACACTTTTAAAATCTACTTTCATCATCATTGGATAAATCATCAGCCAAATTAAGATTGCAATCGGAATAGATACATTGGCGACTTCAAACTTCCCAAAAAATCTTGGTATCATCGGCAAATATTTTCCAATACCAATTCCTAAAAGCATACAAAGAATCACCCATAAAGATAAATACCGCTCAAAAAAACTCATACCTTCTAATTTTTGTTTTTTCATATAGCTCCTTTTCATATATCGTACTTGCATTAACACATCTATGTTTATCGATATGTTAGCATATACTTGAAAAACTGTCAAGAAAAAAGCAGTACACCAACCAGGGCGTACCGCTTTTAAATATATATAAATTATACTCTAAACAATAAATCTGAATACGTTGGAAATGGCCAAAATTCCTCAGATACAATCACTTCTAATTCATCACAAGGCTTACGCAACGCTTCCATTACCGGAAAGACTTCAAACTTATACGCATGGGCTTGTTCTTCATAATCTTCGATTCCATCATGAACGCGTTCTACCGTAGCTTCCAATGCATCGACTTGATCACTCACCTCTTTTAATAATTTTGAGATTTGTTCAACCAGCTGTGTCTGAACCGAAACATCTGCACTTGGAACTGCTGATTTAACTGAAATAATTGAATTGGATAATACACCCATATATTCCATAACTGCCGGCATAATTTCACGTCGTGCAACTTCAATCATCGTTAATGCTTCGATATTAATATTTTTTGAATATTCTTCAAATAATATCTCTTGTCGTGCATTGACTTCTTGAGCTGTGAAAACATGATGACGTTCAAAGACTTCAATGTATTCAGGTCGGTTAAAGACACTAATTGCTTCTGGCGTCGTCTTAATATTTGGTAAGCCTCGTCTCTTGGCTTCCTCTACCCACTCTTCAGAATAACCATCACCATTAAAGATAATATTATAATGTTCTTTGACAAGCTCTTCTAAAATATGGCTAAGCTCGGTTTCGAAGTCTTCTGCTTTTTCTAATTTATCTGCAATTCGGGATAAGACTTCCGCCAAAATTGTATTTAGCGTAATACTCGCTCCCGAAATGGATTGATTCGATCCAACCATTCTAAATTCAAAGCGATTACCGGTAAATGCAAAAGGTGATGTTCGATTACGGTCAGTAACATCTTTTGGGAAATCCGGCAATGTTGTCACGCCTAATTTCATCGTACTCGCTTCTTTACTTGATGTTAATGCCCCAGCCTTGATTTGATCAATAATATCCGTTAATTGCTCACCAAGGAAAATAGAAATAATTGCCGGTGGCGCTTCATTTGCACCAAGGCGATGTTCATTACCTGCATTGGCTGCTGTCAAGCGAAGCAATGGCGCATACTCATCAACCGCTGCAATGATAGCCACTAAAAATGTTAAAAACTGAGCATTTGAATGAGGCGTTCTTCCTGGAGATAACAAATTAGCTGTTGGAGTGCTCATAGACCAGTTGTTATGTTTTCCCGATCCATTAACCCCTGCAAATGGTTTTTCGTGTAATAGACATGCAAGTTCATGATGCTGCGCAACTTTTGTAATCATATCCATAACTAATTGATTATGGTCTGTTGCAATATTTGCCGTTGTAAAGATTGGCGCCATCTCATGTTGTGCAGGAGCAACTTCATTATGCTTTGTCTTTGATGCAATACCTAATTTCCATAGTTCCACATCAATTTCTTTCATAAATGCAGAAATACGCTCTTTTATACTTCCAAAATAATGGTCATCTAATTCTTGTCCCTTTGGAGGTTTTGCACCAAACAATGTTCGTCCTGTAAAAATCAAGTCCTTTCGTTGTTGATATAATCGCTTATCTACAAGAAAGTATTCTTGTTCCGGTCCAAGGGTTGTAGTTACTTTTTTTGTCGTTGTATCTCCAAAGAGTCTTAATATTCTTAAGGCTTGCTTATCTATAGCTTCCATTGAACGTAACAAAGGTGTCTTCTTATCCAGTGCTTCGCCACTGTAGGAACAAAAAGCTGTAGGAATGCACAACGTATCATCTTTTAAAAATGCAGGTGATGTCGCATCCCATGCTGTATAGCCTCTTGCTTCAAATGTCGCACGTAATCCACCATTTGGAAAAGATGAAGCATCTGGTTCCCCTTGGATCAATTGTTTGCCTGAAAACTCCATAATTACAGAGCCTTCTCCTGTCGGTTCAATAAACGAATCATGTTTTTCAGCAGTCTTTCCTGTCATTGGCTGAAACCAATGCGTATAATGGGTTGCGCCTTTTTCAATTGCCCAATCCTTCATTGCATTTGCAACCACATCTGCGACGTCTTCAGAAAGCGCTTCACCCAAGTCTAGAGTTCTTTTTAGCGCCTTATACGTATCCTTTGGAAGACGTTCCTTCATTACAACATCATTAAATACATTTTTCCCAAAAATATCAGTTACATTCATAAAATCCTCCTTGCTATGCTAACGATTTACCACAAAGTCTAAGTCGTGCTTTCCAATAACACAAAAAAGGCGTGCTCAAGAAAGCCTTGAGAACGCCATTGTTCCAAAACAAAAATAAATATGACCTGGGCGCTACGCCCTCTTACTTAAAAACATAATATCATAGGACAAATAATAATGCAAGTTATTTTTTTCATAAATTAATTATCTGTCATTTCAAGTTTTTTATCACTATTTTTTGTATATTCTGATAATGATTTCTGCTACCTTTACCTTTGAAATACCTTTATCCATACTCTTTTTTTGTATTTTGCGATGTGCTTCTTCTTCGCTTAAGTTCAGATATTCCATCAAGTATTTTTTTGCTTCGTTCACAATGTCTTGATTTTTTTTCTCATCATTGATTTTGTCAACTTTTTGCTCCAATGCCAGTATGCTCTTGGCTGTTTTGGCGAGTAAGAAGATAGTATTCATCAACACTTCACGTCCACACGGCTTTGCAATACTGGCAAAAATCGGTTCTTGATTCAAGTTGACATAATAGCCCATATCTGCCGCGTGAATAAGTGTAATCACCGGACAGACTTTTTCTGCTAGAATGGTTTCAGAGATTTCGTACCCTTTCATTCCCTTCATTTGATCATCAATAATCGTAATGTCCGGATAGACTGTATGAATCCTTCGCAACAAATCATAAGCGTCTGTCGTCTCGCCAACAACTTGCATACCGTTTTCAACCAGAAATTGGGTTAGTTGAGCAGCTATTTTATTGTTGTTTGAGCCAATCATGACTCTTATCCCCATATAATTTCACCTACTTATGAAGAGTCTCGATGAGAACGACTAATACCTAGATATATACCGTTCGACTTCCCAATCATGTACGATTGATATATAATCCATCCATTCATTAATTTTTGCACGTTTATAATTTTCATATACATCGCCTAAGACAGACCTAATCAGTTCGTCTTTATCCAACTCAACCACAGCATCCTTTAATGTTTTTGGCAGCGTATTCTCAAAGTCAAAGGGGTGTACTGCCTTAGATAAGTCTTTTGCCGACATGGGTTCATCCGATTTTAAATTGTTTTTAATTCCATCTAGCCCTGCCTCTATCATCACTGCAAGGGCAAGATACGGATTGCAGGAAGGGTCAGGACTTCTATACTCAATACAGGTTCTATTGCCACGTGCTGCAGGAATACGAATCAGCGGACTATTGTTTGAACTTGACCAGCCAATGCGAATCGGCGCTTCAAATCCTGTTACCAAACGTTTATATGAATTAATCGTTGGGTTCGTCACTGCTGTTATGCCCTTAGCATGTGCTAATAATCCTCCGATAAAAGCATGTCCATCTTCGGATAATTGGTAGTCTTCATCTGCATCAAAAAAGACATTTTTTCCAGTCGCCTTTTCTTCTAGCGTCATTAAAGTATGCATACCCGATCCATTAATGTTATGCAGAGGCTTTGGCATAAATGTTGCATGTAATCCATGTTTTTGTGCAATCACTTTGACAACAAGCTTAAACGTCACAATGTTGTCGACTGTTTCAAGCAAATCCCCCATTTCAAAATCAATCTCATGTTGACCTGGTGCTACTTCATGATGGGATGCAGCAATTTTAAAATCCATATCCTGCAACGTCAAGACAATATCTCTTCGAACATTTTCCCCCAAATCAATAGGTCCCAAATCAAAATATCCGGCTTTATCATGTGTCGTCGTCGTTGGATCTCCTTGTTCATCTGTATGAAACAAGAAAAACTCAAACTCCGGTGCTACCTTGACTCGATATCCCATTGCCTCTGCTTTTTTTATTGTCTGCTTAAGAACATATCGAGGATCACCGCTAAAAGGATTTCCATCGGCTTTGACAATATCACATATAAGCCTTGCTACCTTTCCTTGGTGAGGCCTCCATGGAAAAATCTGAAAAGTTGATAAATCTGGACGAAGATACATATCCGCTTCTTCAATTCGATATAACCCTTCAATTGATGAACCATCAAACATAATCTCTCCAGCCAAAGCTTTCTCCAGCTGTTCAACAGTAATGGCAACATTTTTAAGTGTTCCAAAAATATCCACGAATTGTAATCGGATGAATTTTACATCTTCATCAAACACAATACGTCGAATCTCTTCATTAGAATACATCTTCGCACTCATTGCTTTCCTCCTTTAGGATGGCTATATTTAAAATACAAACTCAACATCGGACAATCGTCGATAAATCTCATCCATGACAAGTCGTTCTTCTTGAGCATTTAACGATAAAAATGTAACAGAAAATCGCACATAGGCACCTGCATCATCCCATGGAACCGTAGAAATCAGTTTTTCCTTGATTAAAAATTGTGAAAAGTCTTCTGCTGTTTTAAACTTCACACCATTTTTCACCCCTTTGGGTATTCCTACATAAAGATAAAACGAGCCCTTAGGCTTTTTCACATTGAATCCAAGGCTTGACAAGGTTTCAACAAGCATATCATGGCGTCTTGAATATTTTGCTGCCGTCATTTCTGTAATTTCCGGGTGTTCCAACGCATAAACAGCAGCTTTTTGTATCGCTTTAAACTGTCCTGAATCATTATTGTCTTTAACCGATGCAAATGCAGCAACTACTTTTTTGTTTCCAACAACATAAGCCATTCTCCATCCCGTCATATTATATGCTTTTGAGAGCGAATGAATCTCAACGCCTACTTTTTTTGCTCCGGGGACACTTAGAAAACTTAGAGGCTTATGTCCATCAAACATTAACCCAGCATATGCAGCATCATGAACAATAATCAAATTATTTTCTTTTGCAAATTTAATTGCTTTTTTAAAAAAAGCTTTGGTTGCCACTGCACCTGTAGGATTGTTGGGATAATTCAAGTACAATAATTTTGCTTTTTTTACGATATCTTTTGGAACTGCATCTAAGTCAGGAAGAAACTTGTTTTCAGCCAAAAGCGGCATATTATACACATCGCCCTCCAACCACTTTGTCATCGTTCCCATGATTGGATATCCAGGTACTGTCATCAAGGTAACATCGCCCGGATTAATAAACGCTTGTGCCATCATGGCAAGCGCAGGCTTTGAACCGATGGAATGGTTGACTTCGGTTTGTGCATCGATTCCTTTCACTCCATAGATACGTTCCATATACGTGACAACGGCCTCTTTAAATTCAAAAATACCATTATCCGCATAATTACGATTTTCCCATTGATTGGCTTCAAATGCCAATGTGTCAATAACTCCTTGGTCTGCTTTTGCATCCGGTTCTCCAACCCCCATATCAATAAGCTCAAGATCTGGGTGTGCTTTCATTGCCTCGATTTTAGCACGCTTGATTTTTTCAAATTTATAGATAACCGTACTTTTTCCAAATTGTTTTCCACCAATGCGTTCTGCAATTAAACTTTGAATATAACTCTCTGCCATAATATCCTCCTATTTTAACCATTTACCTTCAAAAACAAATTCCGCCGGGCCTGTAAGAAACACATGATTGGTCTCTTGATCCCATTCGATGTCTAGATCCCCTCCAAGTAAATGTATCGTTGCTTTTGTGTCGCATTTATCGTTAAGAACACATGCTACAAGTGTCGCACAAGCGCCTGTACCACATGCCAGCGTCTCTCCACTTCCCCGTTCCCATACCCGCATGTTTATCTCATGCCGATTGATGACCTGCGCAAACTCAATATTTGCTTTTTTTGGGAAAGAAGCGTCCACTTCTAATAGTTTACCATACTTTTCTACATTAAATCCATCGGTTTGTTCAACAAATGTAACTGCATGGGGATTTCCCATAGATACACATGTCATCGCAAATTTTTTATCTGCTGCCATCAGCATCAAATCCACTACCGGTGAGCCTTCGCTTAAGACAGGGATATCTTGTGCCTTTAGTATAGGCTCTCCCATATCCACTCGTACCGTCTTTACGTTTTGCTGTTCATGAAAGAGTTCTAGAATTTTTATTCCTGCCTGTGTTTCTACATATATCGTCTCTTTCCCAATCATTTTGTTGTCATAGACATACTTGCCAACACATCGAATCGCATTGCCACACATCTCAGCTTCTGATCCATCTGCGTTAAACATCCGCATCTTTACATCCGCTTTTTGCGATGGAAGAATCAATACTATCCCATCACTTCCGATTCCAAAGTGGCGATCACTCATTTGAATTGCCAGCTCTTTGGGATCTTCTACCGTTTCTTCAAACCCATTTATATAGATATAATCATTACCACAGCCTTGCATTTTCGTAAAATTCATTTTTCACCTCATAGGACTATTCAGCTCAAATTAGTAGTACCATTTAATAACACTATTTAAGTATACATGAATATTTCTCAAAATGCAATATATGCCACAAAAAATAATTCCCCTTCAAAAACCTTCCTTGTAAATATTAATTTTTGATTAAGGTTATTAAACTTCTTTCTTATTAGCCATATATTTGATATAATAGTGAAGATTAAAAGGAGGATTCATTATGAATTTTGGAAAATATGCTCGAAATAAGAAAATAAAGCAGATTAATTCAAAGTCTAGCAAGATCAAGAATTTAGTCAGTTCAACTTTTTTCAAGCTTTTAGTATTTTTTATATTAGTTGCAGGTATTATTGCTTTTGCTGCAGGTCTTGGAACCTTTAAAGCTATTATTGACGCATCACCAAGTATTGATCATTTACTGGAAAAGATCCAACCCGAAGGATATACAACGATTATCTATGACCTTCAAGGCAACGAAGTCCAAAAACTTCATGGTGCTGATGCTAACCGAATCTATGTTGAATATGACCAAATCCCAAAATATTTGGGAGAGGCTTATATCGCTATTGAAGACGAACGCTTCATGCGACATAATGGTGTTGACTTAGAAGGGTTTATGCGTGCTATTTTTATTAACCTTAAGACACAAAGCTTTTCTGAAGGTGCAAGTACCATTACACAGCAGATTATTAAGAACAACGTTTTATCCACAGATGTAACGATTGAGCGTAAATTACAAGAAATGTATCTTGCCGTTCAACTTGAAAAGTATCTCTCAAAAGAAGATATTCTTGAACTCTATATGAACACTGTAGCTAGTGGTCGCGGAACCAACGGTGTTCAAACTGCTTCTCAACTGTATTTTAATAAGGATGTTTGGGATATTTCCATTGCCGAAGCTGCTGTACTTGCTTCAATTACAAACAATCCGTCAAAGTATGATCCTGTATCAAAACCTGAGAACAACCGGGACCGTGCAGAACGTATTCTAGATAAGCTTTTAGAGCAAGGCTATATCAGCGAAGCAGAATACAACGAAGCATATAATACGGATGTATATAGTCAAATTCAAATCAATTCACAAATGCGTGCTGAAAAATCGTCGAGTTATTCATATTTTGTTGATGAGACGATTGAACGTCTTGTTGATGATTTAACCATCCAAAAAGGATACTCTGAATCACAGGCATACAATCTAATCTATCGCGGTGGACTTAGTATCTACATTACACAAGACTCCAAGATTCAAGAAGGTATGGATAGTGTCTTTAATAATGAAGAAAACTATCCACCAGAGTATGAAGACTATGCTATGAAGTTGTTATATAGCTTATCGGTTTTAAAAGATGAAGAAAATCCGGAACATTTTTACCATGAAGAACAATTTGCAAATCGGGAAGAAGCTGAAGCCTATATCCAAAGTGTTTGGGACGAATACGGATTGACACAATCCGATTTTGACAACGGGCTTGCTAAGGAAAACCCATTATTTATCCCTCAACCTCAGGCGGCGATGGTACTGCTTGACTTCCATAACGGGCATGTTAAAGCGTTAGCTGGTGGTCGTGGAATAAAAATAGGTAACCAAACCTTTAACCGTGCTACACAAGCAAAGCGTCAACCGGGTTCAACATTTAAACCACTTGCTGCCTATCTTCCAGCTTTAGATGCTAGGGATTATACATTGGCAACCGTTTTAGATGATGCTCCATTTAATGTCTCTATGCCAAACGGCTCAACATATAGCCCTGGTAACTGGTATCGCGGGTATCGTGGTCTATCGACCATTCGTCAAGGAATCGTCGATTCAATGAATATTTTGGCTGTTGAGACCACCTTTAATGTAGGCGTTGATTTAGCATTCGATTATTTAATGGACCTTGGCTTTACTACACTCCATGAATCGTTAACACGAAATGGACAATCCTTTACAGATAAAACCCTTGCGCTTCCCCTTGGTGGATTGACTGATGGGGTAACAACCCTTGAACTAACTGCCGCTTACGGCGCCATCGCTAATGAAGGTGTCTATGTCGAACCTATTTTCTATACACGGGTACTAGACCATGATGGTAATATCCTAATTGACAAAGAACCGGTTACACGTACCGTAATGAAAGATACGACAGCATTTTTACTTACCGATGCTATGGTAGATGTTATTGAATACGGAACCGGTACAGCCTCTAGACTTAGAAATACCAAAACACCTGCTGCAGGTAAGACTGGTACAACCTCTGCTACCAAAGACTTATGGTTTGCAGGATATACACCTTACTATGCTGCTTCGCTTTGGATGGGATATGATGACCCACAGCAAATGGCATATGTACGAAGTTATCACAAGCGAATGTGGCGCGACGTCATGGAAATTGCTCACGAAGAGCTTCCATATAAAGACTTCAATAAGCCTGCAAGTATTACTTCTGCACTTATCTGTACCGAGTCCGGCAAATTAGCTGTTCAAGGACTATGCACAGACGATCCTCGAGGAAGTACTGCACGTTATGAATATTTTGCTCCAGGAACAGTGCCTACAGAGACTTGTGATGTACATCAAGAGGTATTTATCGATACCTCCACTGGTTTGTTTGCTACTGAATATTGTCCTGAAGAGTTGGTAGAACGACGCATCATGATTCAACGTGTCAACCCATTAAATGTTGAAGAGTTATCACCAGCAGTATTAAACTCAATCGCGGACTACCAATATGAAATTCCACACTCAATGATTGGAGAATATTGTAATGTTCACGGTCCTCATACAGTTCCGGAAAATGTGCCTGAAGAGACGCCAAATAATGGAGATGTATTTGACCCGAACAATCCACTCTCCCCGTTTAACCCCCAGTTCCCAGAAACTTCCAATAATGGGAACAATAACAACAATACTAACAACGGCAATGGAAACGGAAACTCAAGTAACAACGGGAATAACAACTAAGTACTGATTCAAATTCAAGCTGATATGTTCAAAGAAAAGCTGACATATCAGCTTTTCTTTGTTTTATACTGTGACCAACTAATCTGCAGTCTATTATTGTAATCTGCAGTCTTTTATATTATAATAAACAGAATGTATTGAAGAAAAAGGAGTCGATTAAATGTTAACCTCAAAATTAACCGAACTATTATCTCGTGCTTTTGAAGAAGCCGGGTACAAAGCTTCCTACGGAGATGTTGTTGTCTCTGCCCGCCCTGACTTGTGTCAATTCCAATGCAATGGTGCTATGCCCGCTGCAAAAGAATACAAAAAAGCACCTTTTATGATTAGTGACACTGTTATTGAAACCCTAAAAACTTACCCTGAATATGGAACAATTATTAAAGAGGCGGTTACCGTTAAGCCCGGATTCATTAACATCACACTCACGAATGATTATATTGCACAAAACACCAAAGCAATTATGAATAGCGAGCGTTTTGGAATATCCCTTGCACAACATCCTGAAAGAGTTGTTATTGACTATGGCGGACCTAATATTGCTAAGCCGTTACATGTCGGTCATTTACGTACAGCTATTATTGGTGAATCCTTAAAGCGCCTACTCAAATATCTGGGTCACAATGTGATCGGTGATATCCATCTTGGCGACTGGGGTCTTCAAATGGGTATGATCATCTCAGAAATCGAACGCACACAACCTGATCTCCCCTATTTTGATCCAGAACACGCTGGGGATTACCCTAGTGATGCTCCTTTCTCATTAGAGGATCTTGAAGAAATCTATCCACGTGTCAGCGCTCTTTGTAAAGAAAATGAAGCTATGTATAATCAAGCCAAAGAAGCAACCTATAAGCTACAAAAAGGTAATCCTGGTTACATTGCTCTTTGGAAGCATATTGTCAATATATCTATAACTGATATTAAAAAGAATTATGCACGCCTCAATGTTGATTTTGACCTTTGGTATGGAGAAAGTAATAGCCAAGAATATATTGATGATGCTATTGCTATCCTTAAAGAGAAAAATGTCTTACGTGAAAGCGACGGCGCAATTGTTGTTGACGTTGCCCGCCCGGAAGATAAAAAAGATGTTCCCCCGATTATTTTGTTCAAATCTGATGGCTCCGTAATTTATGGTACAACTGATCTAGCCACTATTTACCAGCGCGTCAAAGATTTTGATCCAACACAGATTTTATATGTTGTAGATTCAAGACAAGCAACCCATTTTACTCAAGTGTTTAGATGTGCAAGTGATAATGGAATCGTATCTCCTGATGTCTCTCTTGAACATATTGGCTTTGGAACAATGAACGGAAAAGATGGTAAGCCATTCAAAACAAGAGCTGGCGGAGTCCTTCGTCTTTCTGACTTAATTGAAATGGTTGAGAATAATGCAAAAGAAAAAATCATTAAAAATATTGAAGATAAAGGTATAGATACTTCAGCCGATGATATTGATAGTATCTCACACATTGTCGGTTTAGCCACATTAAAATATGCGGATTTATCCAATTATCGTATGAAAGACTATGTCTTTGACCTTGACAAGTTCTCTTCGTTTGAAGGAAAAACCGGCCCCTATATTCTTTATTCTACTGTCCGCATCAAAAATATTATCCGTAAGCTCGAAGCATCTAACTTTGAAAAAGGCGATTTAATGGCTCCTGCAAGCGATATTGAGCGTAGCTTGATGTTAAAGCTTGATCAACTTGAAAGTGTCCTTAATCTCGCCGCAAGAGACCGTTCTCCAAATGTTATTGCAGAGTACGTCTATGAATTGGCAACGATGGTTAGTAGTTTTTATCATCAACACCATATCATTAACGAGACCAATGTAGAACAGAAAAAATCTTGGTTTTCTCTGTTAACATTAACTCTTGATGTTCAGACAACATGCCTTGACTTACTTGGTATCATCGTTCCAGAAAAAATGTAAATTATAAAAATAGCCAGTGCACTAATGCACTGGCTATTTTTTTGGGTTTAGGCAAAACAATTTTTATTCATGATTGCAACTGCAGCCGCCACCCGGAACATTTTTTGTTCCACTGTGAGGGCATCCGATGCACTTAACACCTTTTTTCTTTTCAGAAATAATCTTTGCAATGGCACCACTTATACTTGCCACGATAATTAAAATAACAATTATATCTCCCATAATATCACTCCTTTTGCTATTATCTGGAAGCTAATGCTACTTTTGCATTTGCTTTTTGGTCACCTTTTTTCATTAGGACTATGACGATGCCAATCATTATTGCAACAGCAATAACTCCTGGTAGGAAATATTCACCTACTGCTCCTGTTGTAATCAATGTACCGATATGGTAGAAGATAAAGGACACAACATATCCCATACCAAACTGGAAGCCGATACCACCCCATAACCACTTTTTATTTTCCATCTCTGAATTCATAGAACCAATGGCTGCAAAACATGGTGGTGTAAATAGATTAAATACTAAATATGAAAGCGCTGCTACAGAAGTGATTCCCATAACGCCGGCAACACCACTTGCAGCCCCTGCTTCATTTACAATTGCAAATTCTTCTGTATCAATAAAGTTTGAGATTCCATAGACAACCGCCAATGTACCTACTATATTTTCTTTTGCAATAAAACCTGTAATTGCAGCTGCCGCTAATTGCCATACCCCAAAACCAAGCGGTAATAACAATATCGCAAACGGAGTAGAAATACTTGCTAAGATACTTGTATTTTCAGCACCTTCTGCTACAAGGTTAAAGCTCCAATCAAAGGACTGCATAATTTGCACAGCCGCATTACAAATCAAAATAATAGTCGCTGCTTTCACAATAAAAGCCTTTGCCCGTGAAAACATTGAAATCGTTGCTCTTTTAATACTTGGTATTCTATATTCTGGAAGTTCCATGATGAAAAATGACCGTGCACCTTTTTCTCCAGTAATACGAACCACAATAAGTGCGCCGATAATAATAATTATGATAGCTAAGAAATACATGCCTGCACCAACAATTGCTGATCCGTTAAAAAACACACCTGCAAACAAGGCAATAACCGGAAGTTTTGCTCCACAAGGCATAAAAGGTGTCAACATAGCCGTTGTTCTTCGTTGGCGATCGTTACGAATAGTTCTTGTAGCCATAACACCAGGGATTGCACAACCTGTACCAATAATCATTGGGATAATCGATTTTCCTGAGAGACCCACTTTTTTGAAAAAACGGTCCATAATTACTGCAACCCTTGCCATATATCCACAATCTTCCAATAACGCAAGCAAGAAGAATAAAACCATAATCAGTGGTAAGAAACCAACAACTGCTGCAACACCACCAATAATACCATCAACCAATAGTGCCGATAAAAACGGACTAACGCTTTCACCTAAAGCATCTGCAACAAAACCTTGAAAACCTTCAAGCCATCCAACAAATACATCCGCAATCCAAGGACCTACCCATGATTGAGAAATAGCAAATACACACCACATTATAAGTGCAAACACCGGAATTCCCAGCCACTTATGTGCTAAAATTCTGTCTGCTGCATCCTGTTTTGTTTGTTCATTAGAAGCGACGACTCTTTTTTCAACGGCTTTAACAATCGTTTTCACAAAATCATAACGTTTTTTATCCGATGCAAGCACCGCTTCTTTATTCGACATGTTAACATTATCTGCATTAAACGGTCGCGACTGTCCTTTGCCTGCCACTTCAACCACTTTGCTCAATAAGTCTTTTAATCCATTGTTTGTTGAAGCTGTCGATACTGTTTCAACTACCGGACACCCTATTTTTTTTGCCAACGCGTCAATATCGATATCTGTGTTTTTCTTTCTGTTTAAATCGCTTTTATTCAAGGCTACGACAACAGGAATATCTAATTCTAACAGCTGCGTTGTGAAAAATAAGCTTCGACTAAGATTCGTAGCATCCACAATGTTAATAATAACATCAGGCTTTTCATTCTTAATAAAATCACTGGTAATATTTTCCTCAGAAGTAAAGGGTGACATCGAGTACGCGCCTGGCAAGTCAACCGCTATAATCTCATTATTCGACTTATATAGACTACTCTTAATCGCGCCTTCCTTTTTTTCAATTGTTACACCTGCCCAGTTACCGACTTTTTCGATCTTACCGGTAATGGCATTAAATAGAGTGGTTTTTCCACTATTCGGGTTACCTGTTAATGCAATTCTCATAATATCCTCCATATACAAAACTTATAGTGCAAAGTTAGCCTAAGTTAACTTTAAAGCCAAAGTAAAAAGCTATGAAAAATAGCTTACGTTACTTCATTTGTTTATATTTAAACACGAATAGCTGATGCTAATTCGGTATCAATACTATATCTTGCATCTTTTAGTGAAATAACAATATTATCTGCCAATCGAGAAATTACTGTAATTTTTTCGCCTTCATAGCACCCTAGTGTAAACAAAAAGTCTTTCATCTCTACGTCAGTAGTGTCAATCATTTTAATCGTATTTTCTACATCTACTTGCGCATCTGCAACACTATTTACGCTACTATCAGGTTCAACCTTGCTATAATTTAATACTTTGTTATTTCTGACTACATTATCCATTTACATAACCTCCAGAAAATCACTTGTTAAGCTCAATATTATGATCGCTTAAATATTTACTAATCGCTTCTGTCATCGTCTTATCAATCACATGTTCTATCTTACACGCATTATCTGTTGCTGATTTTGTTGAAAGATTTAATGAATGTTCAAGAAATGCTGTAATCATTCGATGCCGTTTATAAATCTTATCAGAAAGCTCTCTTCCTTTTTTCGTTAACGTAATGGAACCATATGCCTCTTTATGAATCAATCCTTTTCCTTTTAGATAACCCATAGCCTTTGTTACACTTGGTTTACTGACACCTAAGCGATTAGCAATATCCACACTATGCGCATGTCCATGATGGTTCTCAAGAACTAATACGGTTTCTAAATACATTTCCATTGATTCTGAATTGGTCATAACGTCCCTTTCTGATAAGGATTATCATTTTCATGATTATTATATCGCTATGAAGATTTTTTGTCAAGGATTTATCGAAAGTTCTTCACCATATAAATCCGGCATTTTTAGCACAAAATAAAACAGGTGCAATACGTTGCCGGGTATTGCACCTGTTTTGTTCATTTGCTTTTTATGCTTGATATGTTGTTGAAGCCGTTGAACCACCTTCTCCCGTCCAATTGGTATGGAAAAATTCACCTCTAGGTTTATCAACGCGTTCATAAGTATGTGCACCAAAGTAATCTCTTTGCGCCTGTAATAGATTCGCCGGGAGCCGCTCGCTTCGGAACCCATCATAAAAGGTAATTGCTGCCGATAATGTTGGTACAGAAACACCTTTTGAAATCGCTGTAGCAACGACACTACGCAAATGTTGTTCGGATTCAGTTACTGCTTTTGTAAAGAACCCATCTAATAGAAGATTAGTTAATGAAGGTTCTTTTTCATATGCTGCTTTTATTTTATCTAGGAATGCACTTCGTATAATACATCCTCCACGCCACATCGCCGCAATTTCACCATAATTCAAATCCCAGCCATATGTATTTGCCGCTTCACGCATAAGCATATATCCTTGTGCATATGAGATGATTTTCGCCATGTATAACGCATGTTTAAGTTGGTGGATGAACTCTTGTTCATCGCCATCATAGCTTAGTTCAGGTCCGGTAAGTACTTTGGACGCTTTTACACGCTCTTGTTTGATAGCAGATAAGCACCTTGCATAGACTGCTTCACTAATAAGCGTCAAAGGAACCCCTTCAAGAAGTGAAGATATCCCTGTCCATTTTCCCGTTCCTTTTTGTCCTGCAGTATCTAAAATTGAATCTACAACATATGTGCCATCTGCATCTTTATATGCCAATATATCTCGAGTGATCTCAATTAAGTAGCTATCTAAAATATCTTCATTCCATTGGCTAAAAACTTCATGCATCTGTGCATTACTCATGCCTAATAAATCTTTCATCAATTGATAGGCTTCTGTAATTAGCTGCATGTCTCCATATTCAATTCCATTGTGGACCATTTTTACATAATGTCCTGCACCGTTAGCACCTACCCAATCACAGCAAGGCGTTCCATCATCAGCCTTTGCGGCAATCGTTTGAAAAATCGGTTGTATATATTCCCATGCTTCTATCGACCCTCCGGGCATAATACTTGGCCCATTAAGCGCCCCTTCTTCTCCACCACTAACACCTGCACCAACGTACAATAAGCCTTTGGACTCAATATACTTTGTACGGCGTATAGAATCTTCATAGTTAGAGTTTCCACCATCAATAATAATATCCCCTTCATCTAAATAAGGGATAACTTTATCAATAAAAATATCTACCGGTTCGCCTGCTTTTACCATTAACATCACTTTTCTAGGTCTTTTTAATTGGCTCACAAGCTCTTGTATTGAATATGTTCCTATAATCGCTTTACCTTTGGCACGCCCTTCAACAAACCGGGTCACTTTTTCAGTACTGCGGTTAAACACAGCAACGGTAAAGCCATTGCGTTCCATATTCATTACAAGGTTTTCTCCCATAACGGCTAAACCGATTAATCCTATATCTGCTTTTTCCATTTTTTTCCTCCATTTATATCATTCTTATATTATTTCTATATAACGTACTACACTATATGCTCATTATACAATATAATCAAAAGAAATAAAACACTTTACATAATAAAGATTATTAACTAAAATAGTAGAGTATCTTTTATCATTACATATTCAGCGACTTACAAAGGATTGGAGCCTATTATGTTATTAAGCATTGCACTCATGGTAATTCTCGGTTTTACGTTAAGCGGACTCTTTACACGCTTGAAGCTTCCAGGCTTATTAGGAATGATGATCACTGGAATCCTTCTAGGTCCCTTTGTGTTAAATCTCATCTCACCAGATATTCTAAATATTTCAAAGGATCTTCGAGAGATTGCCCTTATTGTTATTCTCATACGTGCAGGACTTTCTCTTGATATTCGTGACTTAAAAAAGGTCGGACGACCGGCTATTCTCATGTGTTTTATACCTGCCACTGTTGAGATTATCCTTGTTGTTCTCCTAGCTCCTGTCTTTTTTCAAATAAGCTATATCGAAGCTGCCATCATGGGTACGGTTCTTGCTGCCGTATCACCTGCCGTTGTAGTCCCTCGAATGATTAAGTTAATCGACTCCGGATATGGTAAGGAAAAAAGCATCCCTCAACTCATTTTGGCCGGAGCCTCAGTGGATGATATCTATGTTATCATACTTTTCACTGCATTTATGGGAATGTATGATGGCGCTAATTTTGACAGCATTCAACTGCTAAATGTTCCGTTATCTATCCTTGTTGGTCTCTTAACAGGTGTTATCGGTGGATTAATTCTGGTGCGCATATTTAAAAAAATCCATATGCGCGATACCATTAAAGTATTGATTATCTTGAGCACAGCTTTTTTACTTATTACTTTAGAAGTCTTTCTCAAAGGTTTTATCCCTATGTCAGGTTTATTAGGTGTCATGGCCCTAGGAATTACCTTGTTAGAACGATATGAAATCCTTGCCCAACGCATCATGCACAAATTTTCCAAAATATGGGTTGGCGCTGAACTTCTTCTTTTTATTCTTGTCGGCGCCGCAGTCGATATTCGTTATCTCGCCCATACCGGCATCAGTTCCATTGCCATTATCTGTATTGCTCTAATTGGTCGTGTCGTTGCGGTAAACTTAAGCTTAATGAAGACGCCACTCACCCTAAAAGAACGACTTTTTTGTTCGGTTGCATATATGCCAAAAGCCACTGTACAAGCAGCTATAGGCGCAATCCCATTGACACATGGTGTTACCTCAGGTAATCTTATCCTAACAATTGCCGTTCTTTCAATTATGATTACCGCTCCGCTTGGAGCTATCGGAATCGACCGACTACATCCTAAACTATTAAAAAAAGCCGATTAATTTATCGGCTTTGGTTTTGAATAATAATATCCTTGAATATAGTCACACTTTTGTGCTTGTAATATTTTTACTTGTTCTTCACTTTCAACACCTTCTGCAACCACTTCTGAACCCAACTCTTTTGTAATCGTAATTATATTTTCCACAAAAATACGACCAACAGTTGTCTCTATAAGGTCAACAATAGATTTGTCTATTTTCACTTCATCAAAAGGCAAGTTAATCAAATGATTTAACGATGCATATCCACTTCCAAAATCATCCATAGAAATTCGAAAGCCTAGGGATCGTAGCAAGGTGATTTTATCAATGATTAAGCTCAAATCATTAATAAAGATATCTTCAGTAATTTCAAGAGTAATACGATGAGGGTCTACTTGATATTTTTGGGTTAACCCGATTAATCGATTATAAAATTCTTCCGTATGAATCACCAATGGAGAAATATTTACTGAGACATTGATATCTTCGTGATATATTTTTTGTAGTTTTCCATAATCTTCAAGCACCTTTTCTAAGGACCATATTGTAAATTCAAAGATAAGCTTTGACTGACTAAGCAGCGGTATAAACTCAACGGGCGATACGTACCCTAGACGTTTGGAAAACCATCGAGCCAAGGCTTCTACGCCTACAATCGCTTTGGATTGCACATCAATCTTTTCTTGATAATATAGTACCAGTTCATTTTCCGAAATTGCTTTTCGAACATAGCTTTTTAACAACTCGCTTCGTTCCAATTGCTTATATATGGCTTCTTCATAGCACAATATCTCAGATATATTCTCTTTTTTTCCATATTCAATCGTTGCATTAACCTGTTGAATTAGCTGTTCAAAGGTTTGCTCCTTATGAATATCTTGTGTATATCCAATGGCAAATTCAATCTGATGGTATCGTCCTTCTTCTTCAATAAACTTATCTAAAGCTTTCTTTAGCTCTTTGACTAGCATACGTATCTTTTGAAGATTTCCTTGATGCATCCATACACCAAACTTATCACTTGCTATACGCCCATAAAAATCACCATGTGGTTTTTTTTGAAAATTTTTACCAATCTCTCGAAGGATTTTATCGCCAAAGTCTGTACCGTAGACAGACACAATGGCATTAAGATGGCGCACTTCAAGAATCACCAAACAGGCACCTTCTAAAGCACTGCTAATCTCTTGTTCCACATATTCTCTAAATCCATATCGATTAAGCACCTTTGTGTACTCATCATGATAGGCATGATAGGCCAATTGGCGCTTTAATTTTTTTTGTTCTGTAATATCATTTGACACTGCCAACACACGATAACACTGTCCATCTTTTTCAATAATCGGTACTTTTTTAGTTGTTAACCATACAACTTGTCCATCTGCACGTGTCAGCCGTTCTTCTTCAATATAAATTGTTTTTTTCTCACAAATTGCTTCTAAATCTTTTTCTCGAAAATATAATGTTTCTTCTTTATTAACGCCAAAGTCACAATCTCTACTTCCTTCAAGCGCTTCAACCGTTGTCCCATATGCTTCACTTAATGCTTTATTAACGAGTTCAAAGCGCCCTTCTTTATTTTTTATGGATATAAAACCAGGAATTAAATCGATGACTGCACGCAAAAAATCACGTTCTTCAATGTAATTATTAATATAATTGTCTAACTGTACTCCTTGTTGTATTTGCTCATTCATGTATAATCTACCCCGTCTTTATCACTACAATTTGTACCCAAGTAATATTATACTATAAAATCTGCAAAAAAGTAAACCATACTTAACCTATCTTATATAATGATTTCAACAATTTCTTTTAATGTCTCACGTGTGCCGACATTTCCCGGGAAAATAATATAAGGCATACCTGGAAATTTGCTGTCTGCATCCGTTTTCCAAACGGGTATTCCCGGCTTAATTTGTCCTAACACAAGGGCTTTATTTACCTTAAGGGCTTTTGTACCAACATCACTAGATGTAATGCCTCCTTTAGCTAAGACAAAGCTTGGTTGAATACTTAGGCGCCCGATAATACTTGTGAGCGCTCCAGATATACGAACTGATGCCTTTAAGATAGCTTCTTTATCTTTGGTACCCAAATCAATCAGCGTTCGGCTTGTATAAACCACTGTCGTTTTTTGATGCAAGATATTGTCTTGCGCCTGTTGAACAATGCGATCGACTTCTGCCTCTAATCCACCCTCCACTTTAACCGTCTCTGCATTAAACTCAATAAACGTTAAGTCTAAGCCTGACTGCTCAAGACATACTAATTGCTCCGTTGTTTTTTTAACATGGGAACCGATAAGAATGATTCCACCATACGAAGTGTTCGTAGGGCGTATATCCTTACGTGTGAGTAGGGCTTTATCCGATATATTGCCTAAGATTTTCGTTAACCCTGCTGCAGAACGTATCAAAAAACGCTTTCCCGACGCAATCGCTTTAATGAATGCTTCCACAAATACTTGAAGCTCTTCATAAGACATGCTATCAACGATAACTTTATTAAAGCCGTTAACCTCCATTAATCTTTGATAAACAGTGTCGCTACGCCCCTGTCGAAGCAACTCTACATCGATATATATACAATCTTTTGCAAGAAATCGTCCTTTGGTTTTTTCCTCAATAAATGCCCCCAAGTTCGAATGCTGATATCCAAAGGTTTTGTCTTTGGCAAACTCCGTCTCTCCCACAGGAATCAATCCATCACCTTCTTGAATATAATGGACACCGTGCTTTGTCACTCGACCGCCTTCAATAAAAAATGGACAAAAGACTTCACCATCAACAGTTACCTCTCTCTCCGCTAATGTTTCCTTGAGAATTTCTGTTTCGAGAGGATAGTGTCCACGCAGGGTTGAATCCCCACGTGAGACAATGATAAATTCTTTTTCAAGTTCATCCGCTACATGCTGAATATTACTACCTATCTCTCGATGCGCCTTGATTGTCTCCTCTTCACTAAAACTCCTTGAATTTGTCAATATAAAAAACATAGGATTTGGATCTAAAAAAGCTTCGCGAATGGTCTGTCGATCCCAATGGGTATAGACATAAATGCCATGTACCGTTTGAATTCCCGTCGGATCATCATCAAGAACAATTATCTTCATATCATTCATAAATCAAAGGACTCCTTTTACTTTCAACGCATCTTTAATTGCCTTTGCACCAAAGCGCGGACTTGACAGTACTTTTTTGTCGCATTGTGTCGCAATATATTCCTCACAATATGCCATAGATCCTTGTGCAAACAAAATCACATCAACATCCGCTTGTATCTCTTGTGCTTGCTCAAGCATTTTAGCCTTAAAGGTTTCTTGATCAAGTCCAAATGCACCATCAATTAAACCATCAATCAGTTCAATCTCTTTATTCATCTCTCTAGCCACACGACGTAGTGTATTTTTGGTTGGCTCCAAGGTTGAAGCCAAGGTTGCCATAACACCTATTCGCTTTCCACTGCGCACAGCTTCACGACACATTTGTTCATCAATACGAACAATCGGTACACCTATGTACTTTGCCAGGTCTTGGGCTGCATCGGCCACTTCACCTACTGAAGAGCACACATTCATAATCGCATCTGCATCTTGACGGATGGCATCCATATACATAGCGACAAGTTTTGCTGCCGCTCTGGACGTCACACGACCTTTTTCTACTGTCTCTGTTAAAACGCTTGCATCTTCATACGTCAACAGTTTAACGTCTGGCCCCACCTGTTGTTTAATCTGCGTCTCAACTGTTTCAATCAATTCTGGGGTAGTACTTGTATAAACTAAAGCTATTTTCATAAACTCTTCCTTTCATCAATGACTCCAAAAGTCACAAAATTGTATTGATCCGTCCAATAGTTTTTATCCCGATCAAAAATTTCTGTTGCATCTGCTTCGGAGTTGCGCTCAACCCAACTCCATTTTCCTGTAAAACTTTCCGGACCCACATTATAACATTCACCATGAATATGATGATGGGGTCCAAACACATTCCGATTGGACGCATAGATTTTGAGCGTCACTTTGTTCATCCCTGTATGAAGATACTCTGTAACATCCACCGTATAGGGTGCCCAATAGGATTTTTTGACAAGTTGATCATTAATATAGAGGTGAATCATCGGTGCTCGTTGTCCCGTCAGATCAAAAATATACCTTTTTCCCTTATCAAGGTTAAGGTCAAGTTCTTGCTCTAATGTCATTACTCCTGCAAAAAACAAAAATCCTTGCTCCACTAAGTTTAACCCAGCTACCCCTTGAGGTAATGCATCAATATAAAACGGGCCTGACGTTGTCAATGTATTACGTTCTGACTTCACATACGAATGGTCACTATATACGCCAAAATCCCCAATGAGATAAATACTTTCTAGTTCAACATCATAGGTTATCTTATTTTTTTCTGTCTCATATACACCTTCACCATATAATACATCATACACCTTTTGGGGCTGTCTAAACTCTGTAGATAGCTTAATGCTATTCTTACCTTGATGCAAGAAGGGACGAACAGACATGGTTCTAAAGGATTTATCCTTCCAGTATCCTTGGTCTTGAACCTTCACCTCATGTGCGTTAATCCTGAGTGTATATTTATCCATATCCTCAACTACCAATTGGATGTCCGATATGTCCTTAATATCTGTACGTATCTCTACATCAAAAAACATTTCTATTGTACATGGTCTTTGCAAGTCCATCAATTGCTTTTGAAGCGCGATAACAGAGATAGGTCCTTCAAGGCGTCCGCCATCAATGCGATATTGGCACATATCAAGTGTAAGGGCATTGTTATCAATCTCCTTAAGTTTCCATGATGGATGCATCAGAAGGTCTTGTGGCGCATCCGACTTTTTCTTATACATAATAACATGGGACTGCATTGGATAAAACCGTTGTTCAAATATTGTATATCCTGGATGGTTCTTAGCTAATATCTCTTGATGGTCCCCTGTATTCATGTCCAAGGCAGTAAGTTCTATGGATTCTTCGAAGAGTGTAATGTGGGCATCATAGGTTTTTTCTTTACTTAGGTTCACCATATAAACAATAATCCCATCATTACATTCACGTAGCTGGTAATGGATATCCGGAATTTGTGCATTCTCTTGTTCAATCGATATATGTACTGCTGCATTTTCTTGCAATACTTCACGTAACTTATTCAATTCGACACCAACTAACTTCTGATTGAAGTCCTGGAGTTTTTCTTCTGATCCATTTGTAAAAGGAATCTCTCCATCCACACAGTATACACTCCCGCCTTGGCCCACAAACTCTGATAAGAGTGCCAAAGTTTTTTCATCAATTGCATACATCAGCGGAAGGATGGCCGTCTTATACGCCACATTGCCAACCCATAACTGCTTCTCTTTGACACGACCATATTTTGCCAGGATGGTTTCATCGCCAAGATGGTAACTAATATGCTCTTCTGATAGTCGGGTACAAACCTGTGTAAAACGATCATCCAAACGTCGAATCGCATCGGTTCGAGTCCCATTATAGACCACATAACCGCTTCGCATCGGGTGGAGTAAAAGTGCATCGGCTAATTGTTCACCTTCGGATAGGACCACATTAAGACGTCCTAAGTAATCATTAAAGACTTTATATTCATCCCACCATGTCTGCTGAATAAAAAGCGAAGGCGGATAATCCCGTTTTCTGACGCCACGAATAGTATAACCTTCCAGATGCTGGCAGATACGATTGACACCATTAACATACTGCCATTCTGCAATCCATTTTAGTTCTTCAAGGGATACATCCCAACCACACAGGGCAAACGATTCTGAAAGTACGGTCTTATGGCCTAACTGGGCAGCAACCGACCCCACTTGCTTTGCAATAACCGGGGAAGCAATCGGTCGACGTAACCAGTCAATGCCCGGCATATGCATATATTCATAGAACGGCATTACGCCTGCGGTACTTGTCATCTGACTAAAAATACTCTCTTCCATCATTAAATGTCCCGTAAGTTGAACGTTATGTTCTTCACACCAATCATATAAAGTTTCCATAAATCCATGAACAAACATATGACTGACCGTTACCCAAAAGTCATAACGGTATTTTTGACCGTCTTTGATATCTATAAAAAGCGCCGGTAAAACCTCCATAACATCGTATGCATGCATCTTAAAAAACTGCTCTGACAAACAATCCGACCATGCCAAATCCCCAAAACGGTCACACGATAGTCTTGGTTCATCTGTGAAAAATCCTTTGACCGTTTTGCCAAATTCATCCCCAAAGCGCTTATAATACTCATCATGTGTGGTTTGGGTAAATGCCACAATCGCTTCTTTATTTAATGTATCCACATAATAAGGATTATTTTTTTTAATTATAATTAAAAACTCTTCACTTGCTGTAAGCTCTTGATTGTAATCTGTAAAATCCGGTTCATAATTGATGGAAATAGTTTCTATAATATCCTTTTGTCTTTCATATATATAGATTCCTAATACATTGTTAGGATGGGCACTGACTATGTTTTTAGCTTCATCCAAGGAGCTACTACGTAACATCTGCATGTATTTGGCATGATATGCTTCATCCATAGCCGGAACACGTCCACCGGCAAAACCACTTGGCCAGCCTTCTTCATCATAAATCCATGCTTCCATCTGATTAGCCTTGGCTTGTTGAATCCCGGCGTCTATACACGCATACCATTCTTGACTTAAATACTCTGTACGCAGTCCAGAACGTGCATGCATAAAAAAGCCTCCCAGTCCTTGTTTATGCATTTCATCGATTTGATATGTAATCTCCTCTATCTCAAGCTGATCATTCCACGACCAAAAAGGCAAGGGTCTATGACCAACCTGTGGCTCCTTGATTTTATTGACAAGCATTTCTTTAGAATTCATTGTATTCTCCTATCTTTTTTCCTAGTCAGCTTCTCTTCGTGCACCTTTATATTCACTTGGTGTCTTACCTTCATAACGTTTAAATATTTCACAAAAATAGCGATAATTACTATACCCCACTGCATGGCTTACATTGGCTACTTTTTCTCCTTGAAGCAATAATTCTTTTGCCTTATTTATTCTAAACTTCGTCAAATATTTAATAAAACTTGTTCCAACCTCTTCCTTAAATAATTGACTCAAATAACTTGGCGTTACCTTAACCATGTCTGCCAGCTCATTCAACCCAAAATCCTCGGCGTAATTTTCTGCTATATATCCCAAAACTTTCAAAATCGTTTGGTTATGACTTCCTACCTTAAGAGCTTCCATTTTTTTAATCATACTTTCGGCAATTGCAAACATATATCGGTTAACCTCTTGCTTTGAGTGTGTTAATTCCAGGTTCTTATATGAAGGAAAATGTTGATTGACTTCATACGATGCATGTCCGTCAAAAAAAACACCTAATAAACTACATATAAGCTTATAGCTTTCAGATTTATATGTGTCCAAATCTGAATAGAGGATGTCTAAAATGCGAAGTGCTTCTTTAACGGATGTATCGATGTCCTCCGATTTATTGCATTGAATTTTTTTAGTTATTTCTTCCGTTAAATGGTGCAGTCGTTCCAGTTGCTCTTTTTCTTTTTCTGAATAATGTTTTTCTTCTTGGATTTGTCCTTCAGCCTTTTTTAGAATATCTCGAATTTTATCCTTGGTAATCGGCTTATCTATATAACCAATAACCCCAAGATCAAGGGCTGTTCTGGCATATTCAAATTCTTGAAATCCACTGATAACAATAAAAACTGCATCCGGGTTAATCTGCTTGGCACGTTTTATCATCTCTAAACCATCAATCCCAGGCATGCGAATATCTGTCATAATCACCTTAGGCTGGACTTTTTTTATCACGTCCAGTGCTGATAAACCATCATTAGCCGTTCCTACAACTTCATAGTTTAGACCCATTTTTTTCAAAATCGCCTTCACGCCTTCTACTACCACAAATTCATCATCAAATACCGCTAATCGAATCATGTCCATCCTCCTTATGCAGCTCTATATTCCATGGGATAATCAGGGATACCTCTGTGCCAAAGCCAACTTTCGACCTGACCTCAACGCCATATCCCTCTCCATAACATAATCGGATGCGTTCTTTAACATTTTGTATTCCATAACCTTGTCGGATGCGTTCCATATCTGCGATACCAACACCATTATCCATAATCTTAAAACACATAGCCTTTGCATCAATCAATCGTCCTTCAATCCTTACCCATCCAGGCCCAAGTTTTTTTTCAAGTCCATGTAGGATGGCATTTTCGACAAAAGGCTGTAAAATCAGCTTAATCATCTCGTAATCTAACAACGCTTCATCAATATCAATCTGCAAATCAAACCGCCCATTAAAACGATAGTTCTGAATCGCCATATATTCTTGAATATGTCGTATCTCTTCTGAAACTTTAATCATGGTCTTACCTTTATTCAAACTTAATTTGAAGATATTGGATAAAGATTCAACCATGGATGCGATTTTTTCATTATCTTCAATCATCGCCATACAATATAACGAGTCCAAGGTGTTATACAAAAAATGGGGATTAATCTGCGCCTGTAAAAGTAAGAGTTCGGACTCTCTTTCATGAAGCTGTGCACTCAACAGACGCTCTCTAAGTTCAAGGTTATTATTGACCATTTCTTTAAACTTATGCCCAAGCTTTCCTATTTCCGTGGTATCAAACTGCTCTTGTATATCGCGATTCCCTTCACCGACCTCTTCTATGACTGTCGCCAACTGATTGAGCGGACGATAGATATGGGTTGCAATTTTACGAGCAATAAATATACTCATTAAAATAAGGATAAATAATGTGATCAGAATAAGCATCCCAATATAGAGACTATCCTTTTCCAGATCCTCTTTATCAATTACATTAATGAGTTCCCATCCAGTTATTCGATTTTTTGAAGAACTAAATAAATACGACTGGGTCTCTTTATTTAAATAGGCTTGCGCTATGGTTTCCTTACGCATCGCATCACCATTGATAAAAACAATGGCATGGTCGCTCATGGGACTTACAACCATAGAGCTCACCGACGCATAACGCTCAACGCCTTTTCCAAAAGCTTTTTCAAAAATATTATGGCGCAGACTAATAACCATATATCCCACAAACTCTCCGCTAAAAGGTTCAATCAACTTTTTTGTCATGGAAAAATAGGGCTTACTCTTGCCCAACAAAACATCATAACTATAGAAGCGTTCCTTTCCTTCAAGCGCATTGGTCTCCAAAACCCAAGGTTCATTTAAGATATCGATCTCATTATAATACTTTTGAAAATCTCCACTTCGATTACGTTTATAATAAAATTTTGCTTTTCCATCTGTACTAATAAGCGAAATCCCTTCAACTTCTGTATAAAGACCTGCAAGTTCAGTTAAAGCTCTTGATAGCTCAAGATCATCCACACTGGAAAAAAGTTTTCCCGAATATCCTTGCGGTGCTTTTTTAAGAACCTCCATAATACGCTGGTCAAGCAAGGAGTTTCGCACAGAATCAATAATATTATCTAGCTGGATATCAACAATGTTTGACGACACGTCAAGATTATAGGTATAGGCTTCTTTATAGTTGCGTTCAATAATATATTTTGAAATATTAAACGCAACCACTCCAAGAAGCACCGAAGACAAAACAGCAATCGTTATCATGGCATAAAGCACTTGTTGTCGAATTTTTAGTTCCTTAAGATACCTTCTGATCTTACCCATAACCTTAAACCCTTTCTACATCTACATTTTAAGTTCTAAGGTATATTGTATCACGCTCTTATGTCAAAGTCATTGTCCCCAAAAGGTCAATACCCTGTTCAGATAAGTCATCAATCATATTAAGCAGCAATATATTCCAATTGACAAATCCACCATTCATAATCGGTTTTCCGGTATAGGGGTCATAATATTCATGTAGACATCCTGTCATTTGCATATCCCCTTCTAAAAGTTTTAATGTCCTAGCTGCCAAGGATGTCGCCTCATCCCTATGTCCATAATTTAGCAATCCTTTAAAGACACAATAGTTAGCCACGAGCCATATCGGTCCAAGCCAGTTTGACGGATTATTGGTTATACTTAAATCAAACATTTTCTCATCTTTGGCCAACGTCGTAATGCCATAAGGACTCCAAAACGTCTCTGGATCTCTTGCATGTTCCATGAGCGCTTCGCTTTGTCCAGGTGATGCTATCTGAGCTAATAAGGGTAAAAACCCGGACCAAGTACGAATCTTAATCGGCAACGTCTTCCAAAAGACTCCCAATCCCTGATGTATCCATTCAAAAGGTCGCGTCTTAATATCCACATCCACCGAATAGAAAAACCGATCCCTAGAATCCCAACATTCTTCTTCAATAACCTCAGCAAGAGCCTTTTTCTTTGTAACAAATCGCTCAATAATCTCCTGAGGCTGATTCAAGGCTTTTAATAGAGTAATCATCGCTTCAAATTCGAGAATCATAAAACTATTAAGGTATATATTGGCCGTTGAGAACCTAGGACGTCCAAAGGTCGCCGGATCGTTATCCATGCCGATCATGATATCATCTGCCCATACATATAGACCTTTGTCTTCAAAAAAATAATGAGTATCATAGCATTCAAAATATTTTTCTAGCTGTCCAAGCTTATCTGCAACCCAACTATAGCCGTCAAAAAACTCACTAATCAAAACAATTTGCTGACACAAAAAAGGCTTATGCATATTCAGAATATGGCCTTCTTTATGCTTTATATTCAAATAGGGTCTTGGCCAATCAGCCACTTCAATCATCATAGGAATATAGCCATCTTCCAGTTGATGGTCAAAAAAATTCAACACATTACCTTTGCTGTGACGTTCAAGTTGCTCATCAAATGCCGCATCTTGATAATGTTTTGAAAAAGACATCAAACCATATACTGACCAATAAGTATCCCAATCCCATACGTTTCCATCATACACAGATCCCGGATCAATAAACGGATAGCGGATAAACCCTCGTGGTTGTTTAAATATCTTATCCATATTGTCCTTAATATATTGGTATGTTTTTAACTCCTGAATATTCATCTTCGCTCCTTTTATCCTTTAACTGCTCCTGAGGTCAATCCTTCGATAACACGTTTGTTGAGTAAAATGTATATAAATAAAAGCGGCATGACACTCATCGATACAGAAGCAAAAATAGCTCCCCAGTTTTTCGCACCAAATTCCGTCTCAAAGTATAAGAGTCCGGTTTGAATCGTTTTTAAATTGGACGAACTGATAAAGGTCATGGAGAATAATAGATCGTTCCACTTGAAGAAAAACTGCAACACAAGAATCGTCATCACTGCATTTTTCATAAGCGGCATCACGATATGCCACATCAGCCGATATATATCACATCCATCAATAACTGCTGCCTCAAGTATTTCCTGTGGCAACGCACGCATATAACTCGTCACCAAGAAAAATGACAGGGAAAGCCCAAAGGCTATATACACTAAGATTAAACCTGTACGTGAATTTAATAGATTTACTTTATTATATATTTGAAACAAAGGAATAAGGGCTGTTGCTATTGGAACCATGATTCCCATATCAAAGAACATCGCTACTTTCTTTCGCATCTTCCATCGCATTTTTGTCAATGCAAAACCAACGGTCACACTAAAATACACGATAAAAAACAAGGCAACAAGGGTGGCAACCAAACTATTGAAAAAGTAGGTAGACATATGCCCTCTGGTCCATGCATCGATGTAGTTTTGAAAATGAAATCCGCTATTTAGTGCATATGCCGGTTTTGACACCCATTCATGTTGTTGTTTAAATGATGCCGTCAACATCCAAAAAATAGGATATGTCTCAATGAGACACAATATAAAAATCAGCATTTTTATGAGTATTTTTTTTAATGTTTTCATCCTATCCTCCTAATAGCTTTCGTCAAATCTACGAATGAGTTTCGATCCTACAAAGCATAGCGCAAATACAAAAATGGCGATGACACTTCCATAGCCCATATTGTTATATCCAAAAGCGACGTTATACATATACATCGATAAGGACTTGGTTGCATTTCCAGGACCTCCACCCGTTAAGGCCAAGGCAGATTCAAACATTTTTACCGTTCCTGTAAAACTAAACACAAGACATGTAATGGTTACAGGTTTTAGTAGAGGTGCAATAATATGTCGAAAAAGTTGTCGCCCATTACATCCGTCAATGCTTGCAGCTTCAATGATGTCTCCAGGAATATCTAACAATGCTCCATAATAAATGATGGCATAAAATCCCATAGCCACCCATATGTCCATGGCAATCAAACAGTACAACGCTGTTGAAGCCTGACCAATCCATGGTTGGACTAAACTTTCAAGACCGACAGCCGACAACACACTATTGAGCAAACCATAGTTTGGCTGAATCTCATATATCTTTGCAAACAAATGTCCAACAGCTACCGTTGGTAATACCACCGGAAAGAACACAAGGGTTCTAACTAAACTCTTAAAGCGTTTTAACCAAAACTCAAACATCAGCGCAAGCGCAAGTCCTAAACCAACTTGTCCCAACATAACAATCGCTATATATCGAATATTGACCCATAATGCCGCTTTAAAGTTACTGTCTTTAAATAATTTGATATAATTGGCAATACCTGCAAACTCCCACTTTAACCCAGGTGTCCCTGAAAAAAACGAATAATAGAAGGACCATACCACCGGCAGAGCTACTAAAATCGAATATAAAATTAACGGCGGCAACACAAAAATTGCAATCGCCTTTTTATTACTAAGTACTTTGTTCATGAATACACCATCTTTCTGTTATTATAAAGGTGTCAATGCAGACCACTGACACCTTTATGTTACATGTTGTTAACGACTAAGATCATACGCTTCTTGAATAGATTCCATATATTCTTGCGGAGTCATATCCCCATTAATGAGCGTCTGTACATTTTCTTGAGCAACCGTTGATACTTCTGAACTCATTTTCGCTTCATACCATGCAAAAGCTGTTTCTGCATTCATGATTTTATCTAAAACCAAACTCGTATAATGTGTCATTTCGCCTTCTTCTACTGTATATACATACCCTTTAACTGTTCCTTGAGTACTCATAGCTTCATTGCCGATTTCTTCAACAAAATACTTTAAGAACCACGCCGTACCATCATCATACTTTTCTTTGTCCATCGCTAAGATGTTACCACAGTTCATTGAATATGAATTACTATCGCTCACCTTCGAATCCACTACAGGAATGTTAAAGAATCCGATTCCTTCTTCACCTTGTAAGTTATATGTAGGATCGTTTAAGTTCGATGTAAACCAGCTTCCATTATAGAAAATCGCTGCTTGACTAGAACATAACATTGTTCCTGCTGTATTCATATCTACTGTTGTTACCCCTTGACCAAAGTATCCTTTTTCTGCCCATTCTTGGATTTTAGCGGCTCCTTCTACATAACCTTCATCTGTATATTTTGCATCGCCATTGGCTGCTGCAGTCATTGCATTTTCTCCGAGTAGACGTACTGTATAGGCATTAACTAATCGTGTTGCGCCCCATTTGTCACCTGCTCCACAAGATAATGGCTGAATGCCTGCCGCATGTAACTTTTCTAAAACCACTTCAAACTCATCCCAAGTCTCTGGTGCTTCAACACCTGCTTGTTCAAACAAAGCCTTGTTATACCAAAAACCTTCAATATTTAATCCAAGAGGTAAGTCATAAAGCTCGTTGGTTTCTGCAAGGTTTTTAAGCAAGGATACTGCCGATGGATTCATCATGTCCATAGCTCCGATACGCTCAAGTTCTGAACCGATATCAAGAACTTTGCCAGCATCAACCAACTCTTTTAGCGGTGTTCCTGATTCATAGGCAAAAAAGTCCGGCAAGTCATTGGATGAAGCCAATGTAGCAATCTTTGTCTTCATATCGTCTGCTGATACCAACTCATATTCATAAGAGAAGTTTGGATTGACTTCATCTTGATATCTTTGAAGAATGTTATTAATAAGGATACCATTATCGTTATCTTCAGCCCATATGGATAAAATCTTAATATGCTTTTCAAGTTGTGGATCTTCGCCTGTAAAATCCGACGTATTCACATTATCTGAGCTGCCTTGATTTGATTCTTGTGATGTTCCTTCATTACTTTGCGCTCCTTCGTCTTTGCCACAGCCTGAAAATGCCGCTGTCATAAGACATAACATAAGAACAAGTGCCAATACTTTCTTTTTCATTGTTTTCCCTCCAAATTAATATATTAAGTTAATTTAACTACATTTTTATCTTACCATCTTCTATTTTAAGAATATAGTCTCTCATTTCTTATATTATGTCAGAGTTTTTCATATGGAAACGTAATCGGAAGCCATATCTTCATCTCTTCAACCCCACGATTATCCCATGCAAAGTAAGGAATCATCCGCATCTTTTTACGTTCAAAGCCTTGAAAATCTAAAGTTTGATACAAACTATCCCGTTCTTTTTCAGCTCGCTTCATAACAAGAACATCGGCTTCTAGCGCCATAACGTCTCGATCCATAATCGTATATGTGTGTTCTGTAAAATTGACATCCGGCGTGAGCATAATATCATCAACAGTTGCCACATCAATATCAAACGATTCCACACAATATACAAGCGGTCCTTTTTCAACAGCCACTTGGTTCGTATCTTCTTCAACCATAGGATGAGCGGTTGTTAGACGAACGTCCATGTCAAAAAACACTTCAATCTTCGTCTCCACATTCCCAGCCAAGGCTACTTGGACAAATGTGTTGGCATCTTTAGCTTCTAGTATTATCCTTTTACCAAATCCATCTTGAATATATCCCTTTTGGACCCAGCTAGGTATTCTCACGCCTATATAGGCTCCCTCATTATTGGTAACAGGTCGTACATTAAATTCTACCCGACCATGATAGGGATAATCGGTCTTTTGCTCCACATAAAATTGTGTCTGTTCATCTAAAGCTACTGTCGCCGTGTTTGCCCCATACATGCCCACATAAACCGTGTCCTTCGAAGTGCTATAGGCATATTCCGTGCTTTGGGCAATCACACGTGCGACATTTGGAGGACAACAATAACTTGTAATATATTCCGTACGTGTCAATGGCCACACCAGTTCATACTTCAACTCTTTGGTTCTACGCAACATGTTTTCATAAAAATATTTACGACCGTCTAAACTAATCGCTGCTAAGTTGAGGTTTAGCATAGTTTTTTCCAACATATCATAAAAATGCGCTTCTTTTTTTATTGCAAACATTCTATGTGCCCACATCACTAGCCCAACACTGGCACATGTCTCATTATACGCCGTAATATTTGGCAATTGATATTCATAGCCATAGGCTTGATGAACTTTTTGATCGACAAAAAAGTTCCCATAAGGAGAGACACCGTTATAGAGCGCTCCACATCCACCATTAATATAAATCTTATGGTTGACCAAACTATGCCACACCTTATCCAGCATTTTTACATATTCAGAGTCTCCCGTTTCTAAGTAGAGGTCTGCAACACCGCTATAGAGATAATTTGCACGGACCGCATGTCCGATAATGCTTTCATGTTCTTTTAACTTCGTTCTATCTTGGTTATCATCTGTTCCATCTTCAACTGAATCTCTTAGTTCAATCGCCGTTGTTGCAAGTTTTAGATACTTTGCATCTTGGGTCGTTCGATACATCTCAATTAACCCCATATAATGGGATGGGCAGACTGCGGTTTGTACTTCTCCTTTTTGTGCAGCCTCTATATATAAGCGTTCTAGATAGTCCGCCGTACGAATGGCTACATTTAAGAGGCGTTCGCTACCGGTCATTCGATAATGCAGACAAGCTGTTGTAAATAGATGCCCAAAATTATAAACTTCAAAATCGTTAATATCACCCATGCGAGCAATACCATTTTGATTCATCTCACCGATAATCTGTTTTGTTGATAGGTATCCGTCCGGTTGCTGAGCACGTTCTATCAGGGCAATATATCCATCAATTTCTTCTAATAATGCTTGGTCGTTGTAGCGCGTCGCAGAATACAGCGCCGCTTCCATCCATTTGTAAAAATCCCCATCACCAAATACGGTTCCTGCATGTTCCCCTTCTACCTCTTTAGCACAGATTCGAAAGTTTTCAACGACATGACTGACCTCTTTATCATCAAACATTTTCTTTAGTTGAGGAACGGTTGCTTTGGCACATACCTTTACACTATCTGCCCATAATCCTTGTGTCCAGGTAACTGCATCATGAGGCAGTGAATGAATCTTTGCGTATTTTGACTTTTTTGTATCTGTTAACATAATCTTCTCCTTTGCTTTACACTCTGACGCGATACGACAGAGGTCATAATCTCTACTTTTTGGATGCCTAAAAGCGAATTTTCCACTTGACGCATCAACATATTAACCGCCACTTTACCCATGGCATATTGGGGAGATTTAATCGTCGTTAATGGGGGATTCATTATTTGGCTATAGGCAATATCATCAAATCCGATGATTGATATATCCTCTCCGACCGTATACCCTAATTGGGTCAGCGCCTTATATGCCTCTATGGCAACAATATCATTATCGGCAAAAAAAGCTGTCGGCAAAGAACATATTCCACTTAGTTTTTCCAGCACTTGTTGATACAACGTCTGGTTACTATCGCTTTTTAGAAAAACGATATGCGTAGGTTCAATCTCCAGCTTCCATTGTTGCATGGAACGCATAAATCCAAAGTAGCGTTCTTGAAAATTATTCGCATTATCTGCTACATGAAGATAGCCAATCGAAGCATGCCCTTTTTCAATGAAGTGATTAATCGCTAGTTGAACACCTTGTTCATTATTGATTACAACACAATGAATCGGAAGATTGTACATGTAATTATCCATAAGAATAATAGGTATATCCAACTTTAAAAGCATTTGTACATATTTTTGTCGAATTTCTGTACCCAATAAAACGATTCCATCAATGTTAGCCGGCACTTGATCTTCAACAAATTTTTGTATGGATATATTATCTATGTATTGAATAACCACTTTACATTGCTCTTGTTTTGCACCACTTTCTATGCCAATCATCACCTGCTCAAAAACTTGTGAAAAATATGGCACCCTGCTTTCATCCAACTCAATGTTACGATGAACTAAGAATAGCACTGTTTTATCTGAAGATACTTTTTTTATCCCCATACCATATTGCGTTTCTTGAATTGCTTTTAGCACTTTTGCTCGGGTCGCATCACTTACCCCCGGTTTATTATTCATAACAAGTGATACACTTGCCGCAGATATCCCAAGATTTTTTGCTATGTCCTTCGCTCGCACAATCAACCCCCTTTTGCATACACTTAATTTATTTAATTAAATATTTAGTTAAAATTATATTCTTTTTCAGTGAATTAGTCAAGTATTTTCAATTTTTTGGGGTTTTATTCTTATATTTAGTTGACTTTTCCTATATAGACCTATAGAATTTAAGTATATTAATTTAATTTCACTAAAATTTGGAGGTTCTTATGTTAAATCAAAGTCATACACCACCCAAACCACGCATCTTCGTATTAACCGACATCGAAAACGAACCGGATGATGCTATGTCTCTAGTCCGCTTTCTCACCTATGCGAATCAGTGGGATGTAGAAGGCCTCGTTGCAACGACCTCAATACATCTTAAAGACAAAACAGCACCGTGGCGAATTCAAGAAATCGTTAAAGCTTACCGTTCTGTCCGGGATAACCTCTTAGTCCACGAAGATGGCTATCCAACTGCCGACTATCTTGAATCGATTATTAAAGAAGGCTTGCCAGAATACGGTATGAATGCTGTCGGCGAAGGTAAAAACTCGTCCGGTTCCGACTTATTACGTGCATGCCTGCTCAAGGATGACCCTCGCCCTTTATGGGTCTTAGTCTGGGGCGGTCCAAATGTGTTAGCTCAAACCTTATGGCAACTCCAAGCCGACGTCAGCGCGACCAAACTCAAGGAGCTCATCACTAAATTAAGAGTATATACTATATCAGATCAGGACGATTCCGGCCCCTGGATGCGCGCAACCTTCCCTGATCTTCACTACATTGCAAGCCCTGGATTTCATGCCGGCGGCGCCTACCACCTTGGCACATGGAGCGGCATTAGTGGCGATCGCTTTCACGGACGTTTTTGTGGTGCCGATTTTTCCCTTGTAGATAACCCATGGCTGGAAGAACACATTCAATCCAAAGGTCCTCTAGGCGCCGTATATCCTTCATCCAAATTTTTGATGGAAGGAGACACACCTACTTTTTTATTTTTAGTCCAAAATGGGTTAGGCGATAGCGAGCATCCAGAATGGGGCAGTTGGGGTGGACGTTACGAGTATTATCAACCACCTACCCAAAAACACTTTTTAATCCCTGAGACGCGCCCTTTTTACTCTGATGCCTGCGACGAAGTCCTTGGTATGGATGGTTTCTGGCATACCTCTAACAAAGCAACGATTTGGCGTTGGCGAAGCGCTTATCAAAATGATTTTCGTGCACGCATGGATTGGAGCGTCACCCCAAACTATGAAGACGCCAATCATCCCCCTGTCCCAAAACTAGCCCACCCCAGTGTCTTACACGCCAAATTAGGCGATACCATCACCTTAAACGCCGAAGGTTCATATGATCCCGATGGCGACAACTTAAGCTATGAATGGTTTTATTATCCCGAGGCCGGAAGTTTTTCCACTTCATCTGCTACAAGCGGTCAACCTATTACGATTCATCAACACACGGAAAAAGAAGCATGGTTTGACATCCCCACTGAACGTGTTTTTCGTACCGGTTCAATCCACATCATCCTTGCCGTCACTGATGATGGCGTACCGGCTCTCACACGCTATCAGCGGATCATTATTCATGTTCAATAAACGCAACAAAAAAAGGTCAAGTACAGATTGTACCGGACCTTTTTTATTTTAGTCATTGTTTATTTACGCCTTCATTTAACAGACACTCTCAACGGCATCATGCCACCCTGTAAGGAGAGCTTTGACCTCCTGATTTGAACGCATCGGTTCATAGATGGTTTCTTGCATAGGCAGCGCCTTTAAGGCTTCAAAGTCTTGCCATACACCAAGGCTTAGCCCTCCAAGATATATAGCCCCCATGACAGATAATTCTTGTTTTTCAATACAGCGAACCTTTGCCCCTATGACATCCGCCTGTAATTGCATCAAGAATTTATTCTTCGTTGGCCCGCCATCTGCATTAAGCGTAGCAACGTCTATCTTAGCATCTCGTTCCATCAAATGAATCAAATCCGATACCTGATAAGCCATCGACTCTACTGCCGCACGTACAATATGCGCCCGGTGGGATTTACGCGAAAGACCTACAATTGAAGCTTTAGCATCCCCTTTCCAATAAGGGGCGCCTAACCCAACAAAAGCCGGGACTATGTAAACGCCTTCATTGGAATCCAAGCTCTGGATCATCGTTTCCACTTGGACATCCTCTTGGTAGAGCCCCAAGTTTTCCTTCACCCATTTTAATGTATCGCCTGACGAATTGATGAGTCCTTCAATCGCATAGTATACCTGATTATCCATAGCCCACGCCACCGAAGTCACCAACCCATTGTCCGAGCGAATTCGCTCTTGATCGGTATACATCATCACTGAAGATCCGGTTCCATAGGTTGCTTTAGCCATCCCGCGTTCAAAACATAACTGTCCAAATAAGGCACCCTGACTATCACCGATAACGCCTGCTATAGGCAATCCGCCTATCTTCAAAAGTTCCGGCGCTTCTACACGTCCAAAGCTTCCATTGGACGGATAAATACATGGCATCATCCCTCGTTGTGCACCAAAAAGGGTTAACAGCTCCTCATCCCAGTCAGATGTTTCAATGTTGTAGAGCATGGTCCGACTCGCATTGGTATGATCGGTTGCAAAAACTTTTCCCTGCGTCAAGCGAAAAATCAACCAGGCATCTATCGTTCCCACACGGAGGGTACCTTGCTCTTTTGCTTTCCTAACCTTAGCCTCATGTTCCATTGCCCACTTTACTTTGCTCGCCGAAAAATACGTATCTAGTTTAAGCCCTGTCTTTTTTTCAATAATTTCATCATAGCCTCTCTCGCTATAGTCTTGACAGATCTCTAAGCCGCGTCGGCACTGCCATACATAGGCATGGCACAGGGATTTTTTTGTCTTGGCATCCCAAAAGGCAATCGTTTCTCTCTGATTCGTGATGGATAGTCCCATAATTTCACCTGGATCGACTTTTTCTATGACACGACCAATCAAAGTTACCACATTCGTATAGATTTCTTCCAGGTCATGCTCCACCCATCCAGGTTTTGGATAATATTGCCGGTGTTCTAGCATATCCTTATATACAATACGGCCTTTGACATCGACAAGTACAGCTTTGGTTCCCGAAGTACTTTGATCAATTCCTAGGATATACATCTTATGCCTCCTTTTTTTTACCAAGTTGTGCACTGACCTTTTGACATATCATCTCAGCCGTCATTCCATAGTGAGCAAAAACTTCTCCCGTGGTTCCTGCAACTGCCGGTTCATCCGGTATTCCCATAATCTCCATCTTAACCGGACATTGGGCTGCAACCACTTCAGACACAGCTCCACCCAGACCACCATAGATGCTATGTTCTTCTAGTGTAAGAATATAGCCGGTCTCTCTAGCCGCCTTAATGATAGCCTCTGTATCGAGAGGTTTTATAGTATGCATATTTAAGACCCGAGCATGTATCCCTTCTTTTTCAAGCATAAGCGCAGCATCCAAAACAACGCGTACCGTCTCTCCGGCACCGATGAGTGTTACATCTTTTCCTTCATGCAACACATTGGCCTTGCCTAGTCTAAATTCATAATCCAAGGAATCATAGACATCTTCAACCGGATTACGTCCGATTCGCATATACGTCGGACCATAGGTTTCTAAAAGGGCCTCAACCATTTTTTGTGTCTCAAAACGGTCCGCCGGGAGCACCACCGTCATTCCGGGAATCGCCCGCATAACAGCTAAGTCCTGAACCGAATGATGAGACATCCCCAAGGCGCCATAACTAATCCCTCCACTGATACCGACCAACTTGACATTTGTATTTGAATAAGCCAGGTCAACTTTCACTTGTTCTACACTTCGCATACTTAAAAAACATGCCGGAGAAGCAACAAAAGGTATCTTTCCACAAGAAGCAAGTCCTGCCGCCACACCTACAATATTTTGTTCAGCAATCCCTGTCTCAACAAATTGGTTATGATGCGTTTTGGCAAATGGTGCTAATTTTGCCGAACCTCTCGAATCACTTGCAAGTACAACAATATCTTTATTGGTCTTGGCATGTTCTACCAAGACATCATTAACCACTTCTCTATTTGGTATTTTATTCATGAGACACCTCCAAGGCTTCTAACATCTGATCTAGCTCATTGATAGCTTGGACATATTCTTGCTCTGTAGGCACCTTATGATGCCAAGCTGCCTGGTTTTCTATAAAGGAGACTCCTTTTCCTTTAATCGTATTCGCTAGAATTAGCGTCGGTTTATCAATGCAAGCCGGCTCTTTAATCAAAGCATCATAGAGCTGTTCGATATTGTTACCATCCACTTCCATAACATTCCAACCAAAGCTTTCCCATTTTTTATCTAAAGGATCAAGCCCCATCACGTCTTCCGTACACCCGCTAATTTGCAATCGGTTACGATCGATAATGGCCACAAGATTGTCCAACTTATAATGGGCAGCAAACATTGCCCCTTCCCAAACAGAACCCTCCGCTTGTTCTCCATCGCCCATGAGTGTAAATACACGATAGTCTTTTTTATCCATTTTCGCTGCAAGCGCCATACCCGAAGCTACACTTAATCCGTGTCCCAAAGATCCGGTATTCATCTCAACACCATCCACCTTATTGTTAGGATGACCGATCAATCGACTATTAAATTGACTAAATGTCTTTAATTCTTCCTTTTCAATAAATCCACGTTCCGCTAAAATTGTCCAATAAGGTTCAACTGAGTGCCCCTTACTGAGAATAAACCGATCACGATCCGGGTGTTTAGAGTTCTCGGGTGTGATATTCATAATTCCATAGAATAAGGTGGTCATAATATCTGTTGAGGATAAGGCGCCTCCTGTATGTCCTGTCTTTGCATCATAAATCATTTGAACGACATCTTTTCTAATTTGAACCGCTTTTTTTTCTAAGCTTCTGACATCCATGCCTTTGAACCTCCATTCAACCAATCAACAATTGCGTCTTCTGTTGTGTCTACAAGGTCTAGTTTAATTCCCGGGATATACTTTACAGCTTCATATAGAACCGGAATTACATCCGCATGAATACCTACACAATGGTGAACATAAGGCCCTTCAACCAATCGTCGCTCCCATTTTACCCAATCATCTACTTCAACCCAGACATAAGAACCTCGGCTATACTTGCCTTGAATGCCTTTTGCATGTCCCATGAAAAGGTTATATTCTCCATGATCGCCATCAAATCGTACAATCGTCATGTCACCACCTTTAATCTCGGCTTCAAACGTTCCCGGTGCATGGTCATCAAACAAGAAGTGTTTTTCTGCTGAAGCATTGCATCCCTCGCAAGCCAAGGATACAGGGAAGTTTCCACAGTGAAAAAGAAGCTCTCCATTGTCATTGTCTGCATGACGTACCGTAAGATCTGCAAAAAATGTAGGTGTCGTGCGTCCTGCTGCTTCTTGAGTCATCACCGAGGTAATCGCACCATGAATATCCGTCTCACATGTCACTGGCAAAAACTCATCTGTTAGTAGAGCGTTGGCTAGACAAGGCATAATCTTCATACTTTCTTGCATCGCTGACCAGCATTGAATTGCAATAGCCTTGCATCCTTTTTCATGGGCAAAGGCTTGCATCGCTACTTTTAAAGCCGCAATTTGGCGAATAGCCGCATCTGTCACATGCTCTGTCTGCATTGTTGCCTTAATCATCTGTTCAACCTTTGTCACTTCCTCATTATTCGAAGCCGCCAAAGCATCTGTACGATTTTTAATGTCTACAAGGGTAATCGGGAAGATTTCGATGCCGAATTTTTCCAAAAGCTCACCTTCGTTATACATCATCGTCCAAAAACCTGCAGGACGAGTGGATATTTGAAGAATCCGTAAACGATCCATCGCCTTAACTACTTGAACCGCAGCAATAAAGTTATCTAGACCTCTCTCAAAGATCGGATCATCTAGATGCGTATTGGGAATATAGGTAAAAGGTACATTAAACCGTCGCAATATTTTTCCTGTGGCAAACAAACCACATTGAGTATCGCGTAAACGCATACCATCTTCTAAAGGATCTTCATCACGAGGCCCCCATAATAGGACCGGCTTATTCACAGCCTTTGCCACACGACACACGGTGTTTTCCGTTCCGAAATTGGTATGGGGAAAGAAAACCGCGTCAACTTTTTCTCGGATAAACAGCTCACTGATTTGATCCGCATGGGAGTCATCATCATATAACAAGCCTTCTGAGTTGATGTTTTCAATATCCACCACCTCTATATTTTCCATACCTTTCAGTTTTTCTAAAACCAAATCCTTGTACTTATGGGCATCCTCTTTACTAAATACAAATCGCCGTGTTGAAGCTACACCTATTTTAATCACCTTTTGTCCTCCATTTCTATAACTCTTTAATATTTTACTTAATTTTATGTGTTAATTGTATCACTGTTTCAGTATTAGGTCAATATTTTAAGTTAATTTAAGTTATTGATTTAAAAAAATGCAGCTCTCATATTGAGAACTGCATCGTCACAATCAACGCTTCGTTATTCTGTTAAGACCTTTACACTACTTCTTTCCACCAATACTGTATCCACTTCCATCTTTTTGGTACACTCACTATCGCCAACAATTTCTTCTACAAGCATCTTGACTGCTTGGCGCCCTATTTCTTCCTTATACACTTTAATTGTAGTCAATGGCGGGTCAACAATTTTACAAAAAGGCATATCATCCACGCCAATCAAAGATACTTGCTCAGGTATGCGTACGCCACTTTCTTTAAGCGCATTCATTACCCCAAGAGCAATATTATCATTATCTGCTACAAAAGCCGTAGGGAGCTTTCGCCCCGCCGGGGTTTTCAAAAAAGCTTTCATATGCTGATAAGCTCCTTCAATACTTGGGTCAAGCTCTATAACATACTGTTCTTGACATTGAAGTTCTAAGCGTTCAATCGATTCTAAGTAACTTTTGAACCGACTCTTAAAATTATAAATTGGTGTATTACTCTTTAGATAACCAATCTCTGTGTGTCCTTTTTGATATAGATACTCAACCGCTTGGCGCGTTCCTTTTTGATTATTCATAAGTACCGTGTTGACATTCCATACAAACTTTCGATCAATAACCACCTGCGGACACCTGATTTGCATCAAAGGGCGAATATCTTCTTCGTCTAATTCCGTACACAAAGATATCATACCATCAACATCATCATGATACTCCTCTGCAATTTGCTGGGGCGCATCATCACTAAGGGTTACATTAGCTATAAGCAACTGATATCCCATCTTACGACATTGATTCTCAATGCCTTGAATAACCGCTGCAAAAAATTCAGTTTCCATAACGACCATACCATGCTTTTTGATTCTTAGCAGCTTTATAAATCGTGGCTCCTTTGTTTCTGAGGCAGGTTTCGAAGCTTTTCTCGCTTTATATCCCATACGCTCAGCCGTTTTTAAAATCTCTTCACGTGTCTCTTCCCCAATACCGCCTTTATTATTCAGCGCCATGGAAACAGCTGCTATTGATACTCCCATTTCGTTAGCAATATCACTAAGCTTAACTTTCATACTGTTCCTCTTTTCTCTATTATTGTTCATTCATCTATAGAAACAGTATCACATTTTATTTTTTAGGTCAATAGTTTACTTAATTTAAATATCGCCCCAAATACTGGCCTGTATAGGACGTTTTTACTTGCGCGATTTGTTCCGGACTTCCTGTTGCCACAATGGTTCCACCACCATCGCCTCCTTCAGGACCGATATCGATGATATGGTCAGCATTTTTGATGACGTCCATATTGTGTTCAATCACAAGCACCGTATTGCCTTCATTCACCAGTTGTTGCAAGATGATGACAAGCTTTTTGATATCTTCAAAATGCAATCCCGTCGTAGGTTCATCCAGTATATAAATGGTCTTACCGGTACTTCGCTTGCTTAGCTCCGACGCTAACTTAATACGCTGGGCTTCTCCTCCAGAGAGGGTGTTGGACGGTTGGCCTAAGCGAATATAGCCCAGTCCCACATCATTAAGGGTTTGGATTTTTTTTAGAATTCTCGGTATATTTTCAAAGAAGGTCAGCCCTTCTTCCACAGTCATCTCCAAGATATCATGAATAGTTCTGCCTTTATACTTAACCTCTAGGGTTTCCCGATTATAACGCTTTCCTTTGCATACTTCACAAGGGACATAAACATCCGGCAAAAAGTGCATCTCAACCTTGATAATTCCGTCGCCTGAACAAGCCTCACAGCGCCCGCCCTTAACATTAAAGCTAAATCGCCCCTTCTTATACCCTCGCATCTTCGCCTCTTGAGTCGAGGCGAACAAGTCACGAATCATATCAAAGACTCCGATGTAGGTTGCTGGGTTGGAACGCGGTGTTCGCCCAATGGGACTTTGATCAATATCGATAATCTTATCCAATTGATCTTCCCCTTCGATGCGTCCGTGTTTTCCGGCAATAGTACGGGCTCGATTCAACTTTTTCGCCAAGGCTTTATAGAGTATTTCATTGACCAATGAACTTTTTCCCGAACCGGACACACCAGTCACACAGGTAAAGACCCCTAAAGGAATCTCCACATCCACATGTTTTAGATTATTCTCATGGGCATCATAGACCATCAAGGTCCCTGCCGGTTGACGTCGTATATTTGGCACCGGAATTTTATATATTCCTCGAAGGTACTTGCCTGTAACGGATTGATCATGAGCTAAAATCTCTTCATAAGAGCCTTGAGCAATAATTCGCCCTCCATGTTCGCCAGCCCCCGGACCGATATCAATAATATGATCAGCCGCCTTAATGGTATCTTCATCATGCTCCACCACAATCACTGTATTGCCAAGGTCGCGTAGGTGATGAAGGGTAGCGATGAGCTTGTCGTTATCACGCTGATGCAACCCAATACTTGGCTCATCCAGTATATAAGATACCCCTACCAGGCCTGAACCAATTTGGGTCGCCAAACGGATACGCTGGGCTTCCCCACCGGATAAAGTCGATGCCCCTCGATCTAGGGTAAGATAATCTAGTCCGACATTGTCCAAAAAACGAATTCGCTCTTTAATCTCTTTAAGAATTCTCTCAGCTATAGCTTGATCATGAGCTGATAAGGAGAGTACATCAAAAAAAGGAATCAGTTCTTTGATGGACATATTAACGATAGCATCAATATTCTTATCCGCAACGGTCACTGCTAGCGCCTGCTTATTCAAACGCTTGCCTTGACAGACTTGGCAGGGAGTAATTCGCATAAAGGATTCAAACTCAGCTTTTGAGGCTGCACCGCCAGTCCGATGATAACGCTGTTCAACATTTTTAATTAATCCATCAAAAGCAATGTCATAGACCCCTGGTCCATAACGTCCATTATAAGACACAGTCACTTCCACGTCAGTTCCATAGATAAGGATATCATGAATTTTCTTTGGATAGGATTCAAAAGGGACATCTAGTCGAAAATCAAATTTCTTGGATAACTCCTCTAACAACGCCCGTGTAAAACTTCCCTTATCCTTGCTTGATTGCCAACTATAAACCTGAATCGCTCCTTCAGTGATACTTAGAGATGGGTCTGGAATCATCAACGCTTCATCAAAGGCCATCTCATAACCTATCCCTTCACAGTGAGGACACGCTCCCAAAGCGTTATTAAACGAAAAATGCACAGGCTCAATTTCCGCAAGGCTTATATGACAGTCCGGACAGGCAAAGTGGCTACTCAAGATAAAGCGCTCGCCATCAATCACATCAACCTCAACAATCCCTTCTGTCAAGCGCATGGTCTGCTCCAAAGAGTCGGTCAATCGACTTTCAATTCCTGGCTTGATAACAAGCCGATCAATAACAACCAAAATATCATGCTTCTTATTTTTATCCAGCACAATTTCTTCATCAAGACCATACATATGCCCATCAATCATCACTCGAACATAGCCGCTTTTTCTAGCCTGTTGTAGCACTTTTTCATGCTGACCTTTTCGCTGTCGAACGACCGGAGCTAAAATGTTAATTTTACTCTTGACCTCCAGCCCCATAATACGTTCTACCATTTGATCTATCGTCTGACGTTGAATAGGTTTGCCACATTCCGGACAATGAGGTAATCCAATACGCGCAAAAAGCAGTCGCAAATAATCATAGATTTCTGTTACCGTCCCTACAGTGGAACGCGGGTTATGATTGGTGGCTTTTTGTGCAATGGATATTGCAGGGGACAAGCCTTCAATACTGTCCACTTCCGGTTTATCCATCTGCCCCAAAAACTGCCTTGCATAAGAAGACAGAGACTCCATATATTTTCTCTGTCCATCCGCATAGATTGTATCAAACGCCAAGGAAGATTTCCCCGATCCACTTAATCCGGTAATGACCACCAATTGTTCTCTTGGAATCTTCAAATCTATATGTTTTAAATTATGTACTCTCGCACCTTTAATTTCTATATATGTTTGTTTTTCCATAGTCCTTCCTATTCTAAAACTCGCTTCGCTCAAGATCGTTGAGCGAAGCGAGTTTTATTTACATATCGTATTGTTTTACATGTTCTATGACATACGCTTTGACTTCATCAATATCCTTGTGGAGCGGTATCGCCAACTCTCCATACAGCTTTTCTTCAGCCATATCATAATATTTTTCGTCGAGCGCTGTTACTTTTTTCCCCTCAGCGATACGATCTTCTTTTAATGAATAAATCGTTTTTATCACCTTAACTAATTCGCGACAATCATATTTTGCAAACGCCTCTTTATACTCGACTTCCCTCTTCTTTTCATCAGACAAATCTAATGTCCCAATGTCATGAATTTCATCGATGAGTGTTAATGCCTCGTCTTTGCTCATCACAGGTCGCATCGTCACTTTTTCATTATCCACCGGAGTATAAATCGTACCACTCTTACCATGCTGCGGTTTTAATGTATAGTATAATCGTTTTCCTGATGCGCCGGACATATCTAAATGTCCAATGGATTCCACCTGACAGACACCTGTGTTGTCATAAATAATATAATCGCCTACTTCAAACATTTCAATTCTCCTTTGTCTTATAAACACACGTAGCTAAAAATCGCCACCTCTACATTATAACAGAAAAACACATTTGATGTAAGCGCTATTGCTCCTATACACTATTTTGATACTAAATCTTTGATCACTTCGCCACCGATAATGAGGCCAACAATCGGAGGAACAAACGCTACACTCCCAGGTATGTCCCTTCGATCCGTACACTTACGTTCTGCGCCAGGCGGACAAATACAGTTCGCCCGACAGCTAATCGCCATATCTTCAATGGGTCGCATCGGTTGCTCTTCCGAATATACCACTTTTAATTTTTTCACACCACGTTTTTTTAGTTCCCGGCGCATAACTTTTGCCAAAGGGCATACTTTGGTCTTATATATATCCGCAACCTTAAACTGACTTCCATCCAGCTTATTGCCTGCACCCATGCTACTAATAATCGGAACCCCTTTTTCCGTTGCTCGCATCACAAGTTCAAGCTTGGCCGTCACGGTATCCACCGCATCAATCACATAATCATATTCTTCAAAAGGAAAACTGTCTGCATTTTCGGGCAAAAAGAAAGTTTTATACGTTCGCACATCCGCCTTTGGATTTATACTTAAAATACGTTCTTTCATGACTTCCACTTTATCTTGACCGACAGTTTTTCGCGTCGCAATAATCTGTCGGTTAATGTTGGTCAAGCACACCTGATCATCATCAATAAGGTCAAATGCTCCTACGCCACTGCGAACCAAGGCTTCACAAGCATTGCCTCCGACACCACCGATACCAAAAACCGCCACACGTGCGCGACTTAATTTATCCATCGCTTCTTTTCCCAACAGAAGTTCTGTTCTTGAAAATTGATTTAACATACTATTATCTCCTACATAAACTTAGCGGATGCATTGCATCCGCTAGTCTGTTATTTATTCATCAGTTATTCTACACATTATATTATAAATAGCAGGCGCCTTCTTGTCAAATAGAGTTTTGATAAAACAACTCAGCACGCTTTGCTAACTATGGCAAATCCCCAGGGTTCAACCACTTTCCCTTCTGCATCACTTGCCAAATCCACCGTATAACATGCATTCCCAACACATTGTTCAATAGGGATATATTCTTCGCTGCGATTAAGCACTACATATGTTTCTTCATCAGCAAAGCATCGCTTAAAAACATACACTCCACTATTTTGTTTTGCCATAACTGTTCTATATTCTCCGTATTTTAAGGTATCTTTGCTTCGCCTTAACTTAATGATATCCTGATAAAATTTATATATCTTTATACCTTCTTGACTTTTCCAACACATAGGTTTTCTATATTCATGTTCTTGTATTCCAACCAAACCTTTCTCATCCCCATAAAAAACCATAGGGACACCTAAGAATGTCATCTGGAAGATTACCGACAATTTAAATCGATGCATATCCTCTTGGCATATCGATAAAAATCTCGGCACATCATGGCTATCCAGCAAGTTTAACTGCCCATGTGCTATACGCTTACTATAGCGCATTATCATTGCTGTCACCCTGCCATCAAATTGATAGCTATCTAGTGCATCAACGGCAAAAAAATCGCGGCAATTTTTACGCATGTCATAGTTCATTGAAGAGTCAAATTGGTCTCCCATAAGCCAATGTTGGGCTGATTCCCACACTTCCCCTATGATAAAACACTCCGGATTAATTGCTTTGACCGTCTTTCGAAATGCACGCCAGAATGTATCATCAACTTCACTCGCCACATCCAACCGCCATCCATCAATTCCATAATCTTGGGTCCAGTATTTGCATACATCTAAAAAATATTCCATAACTTCTGCATTAGAGGTATTCATTTTTGGCATTTTACGCTCATATGCAAAACAATCATATGTCGGTATATCTTCTTGATTATCCGGATACTCCACAGGAAACTTCAATCCATAAAACCACTCTTTGTAGCGAGATGCTTCACCTTTTTTTAACACATCCTCAAAAGCAAAGAAATTCCACCCGCAGTGATTGAACACTCCATCAATAATCACTTTTATACCTTCATCATGACAAGCATCAACTAATTCTTTAAAGTCTTCATTACTGCCAAAACACGGATCAATGTTATAGTAATCAATTACATCATATTTGTGCCACTCTCCAGCCACAAAAATCGGATTCATATAAATACAATTAACACCCAAATCCTTAAAATACGGTATGTTTTCTTTTATGCCTTTTAGCGTTCCACCCCGCATACTATATGTCGTATGGTGCAAAAAATCGGCTTGACCTTTTTGATTACTGATATATCCTTTAGCTGTAGCAAAACTATCCGGAAATATATTATAAATGACCGCATCTTGCACCCACGACGGAATTGTCGCTATATCCTCACGTCGATTAAAAGGCAACTGATAAAACTCCGAGCGTTCTACAGGCAAGGTGCTCATGAACATATCATAATAGTAGTACACACTTTTTTCACCATCATTTAACTCAAAATAGTAGCAAATTCGCGTATATGGCGAACGAAGGACCACTTCATAGTAATCATATAACTGATCTTGCGCGACGACAGTCATAGTTTCGCAACTAAAAACCACCGGATTGACCCGACATGCTCTATCTCCATAATATAACTTGCAACTTTTTATATCTCCCCTTGCCGCTCGTAGTCTAAACACAACATTCTCTTCATCCATGCCATGAGCATAATTCGAGAGGGGTATATGCAATACCGCTTCATAATTCATCTAGTAATCCTCCTCTATTAATATCATCCTTTGACGCCACCTGCTGTAAGTCCCGAAACCATATTTCTCTGTATCATCAAAAAAATAATAAGTATAGGAATAGCTGTCAACAACGATGCAGCAGAAAAAACAGGCCAGTTACGTGTATATTGGGTTGCTTGAAGCGCATATAATCCGGCAGCCAAGGTATACTTCTGTGCTCCCGTCATAAACGTAACTGCAAATATGTACTCATTCCATACAAAAATAATGATCATCACCGCTGTAACAATTATTGATGGTTTGGCTAATGGCAAAATCAACTTTGTCACTAGTTGAAAATCGTTTGCACCATCTATTTTCCCTGCCTCCTCAATCTCTATAGGAATCGTATCAAAATACCCTTTCATATTCCAAAGACCAAATATCGCCATCGTTCCAACATATATCAAGATTAATCCAAGATAAGAATTCACCAACTTGATTGGCATCAATATACGATATATGGCAAACATAGATAAAATTGACGGAAAGGCATTTAACAAAATCAATATATACAAAATCGTTTTTCTTCCAATAAATCTAAATCGAGAGAACGCATAAGCCGCTGGAATAGCTACAGCTAAAGATAACGTAACCGTTGCACTAACTAATATTAATGTATTTTTTAACCACAAAAGATAGGGTTCATTAAATAAAACCGCCTTATAATTGTCCAATGTAAACGTCTTGGGAATAAAAGAAAATGATCCACTCAATATATTATTTGTTCCACTTAGGGACACAGACAAAGTATAAAGAATAGGTATAAGGCACAGCGAACAGGCTACAACAAAAAACAGATTAAGTAAGCCCAACTTGACTTTAAGCTTTGTTCTTCTACTCATCTACATCTCCTCCTTTTTTTCCACCTCGAATAGCCAATGAAAATATAATCAAAATCATAAAGATAATGATGGATATGGCTGAACTGTATCCATAATTGTTAGTAACAAAAGCTTTTTCATATGTATATGTAATGACTGTATGAATATCTGCTCCCGTCTTCGAACCTTGCTGTTGTGTTAGCAGATAGATAATATCAAACTGTTTAAACGTAGTAAACATAGTAATGATAACCGCCGGCGCTATGATGGGCTTTAACAAAGGAAGCGTTATTTGCCTTACTTGAACAAAATATCCCGCACCTTCGATAGTTGCACTCTCATAGTATGTTTTATCAATACTTTGCAGCGCTCCATCAATAATCATAATCATAAACGGTAACGCCAGCCACAAATTGACCACAACCGAAGACCCAAAGGCTATATGGTCGCTATTTAGCCAATGCACATCCGAAAACCCTAAACGATTTAACCAGTTGTTTAACAACCCAAATTCTGTATTAAACATTCCCATTCTCCACAAAAGAATCGATATATATCCAGGCATCGCCCATGGAAACATAAGTATCGTCTTATACACTCCCTTTAATTTAAGACCTTCTACATTTAACAAGCTCGCAATCAAAAAAGCAATAATCATCTGCAACATCATATTGACTGCCGTCCATACAATCGTTCGACCAAATGCTGCGAGAAATCCTGTATCTAGCACAAAAAGCGCCTTCTTATAATTTTGAAACCCGATAATATGAAAATCAAACCAATGATACACATTCATATTCGTTAAAGAAATATATCCTGTATAAAGAATGGGAAAGACAATCATTAAACCTATAAATATCAACCCAGGCAAAGAATATATATATGGAATGAATTTTTTATAACCTCTTTTTTTCATCTTGTGCACCTGCCTTAACGTCACTTCTTCTCAAGTTATTATACAGAAGAAGGGGACTCCCCCTTCTGTCGTCTATTTCATGGCTTCAATCTGTTCCAACGCCTTTTTCTGCGCTTCATCTGAAGCAATGACCGGATCTTTATCCCCTTTGTTTACACTGGACAACAAGTTCTCAGTTATCGCCCACATAACATCCATTTCCGGCACATTAGGCATTGGAACAGCTGTTGCAGAAGCTTCTTTAAGCGTCATCACAATTTCATTATTCTTAACAGCATCATCGTCATAGCATTTGTTGTTAACAGGTGCTGAACCAATGGTTTTTGCCAAATTGATACCTATATCCGGCTTCGATAGTTGCTCAAGTACTTTCGTCACTGCTTCCTTTTTGTTTTCCGCCTCTTTTAACACACAAATACCCTGAATACCGGCAAAGGGACTAATCGCTTTTGATGTTGCATTTACAATAGGCATAGGAGCTATCCCTATATCAATACCATTTTCAACAAGATCCGGAATTAACCATGGTCCGCCAATAGTTGAATGCGCGCGCCCTTCTTTAAACAGTGTCGTCATTGTATTGTAGTCACCATCTATTGGCATATAGTTCACAAACTGTTTATGATATTTAATAGCATCTTTGGTTTCTTGGCGATCAAGCCCCGGTTGCGCCTTGTCATTAATAATAAAACCATCATACGCATGAATCCATCCTACAGAAAAATAAGCAGTACTATGTTGTTCAACAAATCCATAGTTTCCATCTATTGTATTTGCCTCCATGTACAAAAGCAACTCATCTGTTGTTGTCGGAACTTCTTGCATCAATTCTTTGTTGTACATAAACAACAATGACTCAAAATAAATAGGCAATTGATAGATTTGCTCTTTATATGTAGCCGCATCGACTGTCATTGGAATAAAATCGTCAAATGTTGACGCCGGAATAAAATTAGTAATCGGTGACAAAATTCCCATCTCAGCATATATCCCAATCTTATCATGCGCAAAAAAATACATATCAGGAGCACTACTCGGGTCATTTCCAACCAGTTTTAAAGCTTCTGTCAATTTATCTTTTCTTTCAACAGATACAATAATCTCCGGAGCCAACTTATCTAGTTCTTTTTGTAGCTCTTGGGCGATGGCTTCTTGCGTTTCATACCATATTATAATATTTGTTGGCTCTTGAACTTCCTGCGCCGTATTTCCAGAAGCACTTTCATCTTCTGAATCCACAGTCACATCTTGATTTTCCCCATTTGTTTTGCCACAACCCGCTACAACGCTTAAACACAGTGCAGCAATTAGTAAGACAGACAACATTTTTTTCATACGAATTCCTCCTATTTTTTAAATTGCATACGTTTTAATGAAACCTTTTCATTTCCTCATTCCGATAACATAGCATAACTTACAATTTTTTACCAACTAAGGAAAGCGCTTTCCCTTTATTCTTGGAACATAAATAGACTTTAATTGGTAATTTTACCCCAATTATACCTTTATATATTATCAAAGTCAACAAAATCACTATATTTACCTTGACTTTTTTAGGAAAACGTTGTACTATTTTGGTATAACACTTTCCCAATACAGAAAGGACTAACCATATGGCAACCATAAAAGATGTAGCACGAGAAGCCGGGGTATCTATCTCTACAGTATCTAAAATTATTAATAAATCTTCACCTATATCTAACGCTACAACAGAGAAGGTTGAAGCTGTCATGAAAAAATTACACTATTACCCCAATACAAGAGCAAGGAATTTTGCTCGACAGACAACAAAGAACATCATCTATATGATGAAAATCGAAAAAAACGTAGCTTTTACGAATCCTCACTCTTTTGAAATTATGTGCGGAATACAAGAAGCGCTCTCAAAAAAAGATTATAATCTTACACTTGTAAATTCCAATTCTGAAGAAGACATCGCTAAGTTTATTGATAAAATAATCTATCAAAAAAGTGCTGACGGCATTATCATTCACGCCTCAGCCTTTGACCCTACCATAGAAAACGTTATAACAACCTCTAATTTCCCCCATGTGCTTATAGGCAAACCTGATTATAATAGCGCCTTATGCTGGGTTGATATCAACAATTATTTATCTGGAGAAATCACAGCAAAACACGTTATCGAGTTGGGCTACAAAAAGATTGCCTTTATCGGCGGGACACCGGATGACCAAATATCAGCCCATCGTTTAGAAGGCGCCAGAACGATTATTAACCGAAGTCATAGTTCCCTGCTACATAACAAGCACACGGATTCTTCTAAAAAAATGAGTTATGAAGTAATGGACCAAATATTAAACGAATCACCATTACCTGACACCGTAATTTGCGCCAATAACAACATCGCTCTTGGCGTAGTTGATGCAATAAAATACAATAATTTTCAAATACCGGATGATATTTCAGTAATTACATTTGACGATTATCCTTATTCACGCATTACCGAACCTATGTTATCCGTAGTCAATATCGACGTGTTTGATATGGGTTGCCAAGCAGCTAAGACTTTACTTAGAAAAATAAAAAATCCAAATCTACAGGTTCAGTCGTATTCCACCCTCCCCCTCTTAATCGAAAGAGGGTCTACTGTAAAATCAAAAAAGACAGATGTATAACCTATGTTTTAGGCAAAAAGAGCGGAATCTTCACTCCTTTACAAATAAAGGTATGAAGATTCCACTTTTTTTACGACCAACTTTATATTAACTTCCTTTTAATGAAACGCTTGTTTGTCCGCTTCTTTTGAACGTCGCTGACGTTTGAGCATCTCCCATGACATTATCGAGGCAAAGCGTTTTAACATCGCCAAACGTTGCATCACTGAACATGATTCCCAACGCACCTGTTCAAAGCGCCCTACATCCCATTGGGCAAACAAAGGCATCAAACGCTTCAATCTCTTTTTAAAGGATGGGTAGTCTAAACGTTTTTTTGCCGTCCACGCATTTTCTGCAAATGCAAACATTCGCGGAAACATTAAGCGATTCAACACTTCCTTAGAGCCCACAAACTCGGTCCATAAGGCACATTCTTTTCCATACAGTCCTCTTTTTTGATTGGAGGTTTTTCTAGCGTCAAATTTTGTCGCATAGGTATACACTTTTTTCATCGGTGTCATAACATTCGAATAATCAAAGTAAAAATGGAAAAAATCCGAATCAATAACCTGATATCGCCGTTCATAATGCTTGGCGTTAACATCTAATGCATGGGTATCCATCCAAAATTGGCAGATAACATCCCCACGCAACTGGGCGCCTTTGAGCATATCATTCCACACAATCGCCGTCTTACCTTTGGTATTAAGATAATCAATCATACGCTGCATAAAGTGCAGTTGCATCCCATAACCGTTTTTAATATTATGTTGATTGGCATAGGTACGACATTTTTCACATGCCATCCAACGAACTTTTGGCACTTCATCTCCGCCAATATGCACTTTATCATAGGGAAACAACTCAACAATCTCATCAAACACTTGATATACAAACTTCCATGCTGACTTATTCCCTATGCATAGTACATCTTCCGCAATAATTGATCCCCTAGGATAGTCAAATGCTTTAGGCTCACATGCTAGTTCAGGATAGGATACCAATGCCGATAAGACATGACCCGGGACATCAATTTCCGGAATGACTTCTATCATACGTTCTCGACAGTATTCAACAACTTCTTTTATCTCGGCTTTGGAGTAGATACCTTTGGTTAAGTACTTTCCGCGGCAAATCGCATCTTCTGCATCTTCTGCATCTTGTGTCTCTAGTTTGTTATCCGCATACAATCGTGGAAAAGCATCCATGGCTATTCGCCACCCATGATCATCACTTAGGTGCCAATGCAGATGATTAATCTTTAAGCGAGAGGCAATATCCACCAAGCGCTTGACTTCCTCAACGGGTATAAAATGCCGACTCACATCTAGATGCATCCCTCTATAGGCAACATCCGGGCAATCTACAATTTTGCCCTGTCGTACGCGGTCTTTGCCAAAGCTATATTGAATCCATGACATCAGACCATAAAATATCCCGTTTTTTGTTGATGCGCTTATTTGGATCCTATCTGTTTCCACATGAAGTATATATGCTTCACTTTTAAGGTTTGCCACTTTTTTATATTCCAAGGTGACCCCTTGCTTTTCATCCTTTATGTCGGCAAAATCCAGCTCTTTTTTAAGATAATGCTCTGTCACCGAACGCAATTCATAAAACGCACCACAGTCAATGGATAGTTTCCTGCGTAGATTGCAAAAACCTTTTTTAAATTCTATTTTTTGCGGCCTAGGTATTATAGACATTATTATCTCCTCCTCATCAGTAACTGTACAGATAATCTTCTATAAGTATAGCCTATCCACTTTATTTTTTCAACGCTTCGTGGACATTACGAATAGCACACATCTTGCCACACATGGAACATGTCGTCTCATCTTCCAATTCTGCATTTTCTCGATAAGCACGCGCTTTTGTCGGATCAATTGCCAATTCAAACATTTGTTGCCAATCTAAATCCACTCGCGCCTGACTCATCTTGTTATCCCATTGTCGGGCTTTTGGCACTTTTTTTGCAATGTCTGCTGCATGAGCTGCAATCTTTGTCGCAATAATCCCTTCCTTCATATCATCCACTGTCGGTAGACGAAGATGTTCTGCCGGAGTTACATAGCACAAAAAGTCCGCTCCTGCCGATGCTGCTATCGCTCCTCCAATTGCACCGGTAATATGATCATATCCCGGAGCAATATCCGTAACCAAAGGTCCAAGTACATAGAACGGCGCTCCATGACAGAGTTTTTTCTCTAATAAGACATTCGCTTCAATCTCGTCCATGGACATATGCCCAGGTCCTTCAATAATAACCTGTACATCCTTTTCCCATGCGCGGCGTGTCAACTCTCCTAGCATAATCAATTCATGGATTTGACTGGCATCTGTTGAATCTGCCAGTCCTCCTGGACGACATGCATCACCAAGACTAAGCGTAATATCAAACTCTGCACATATATCAAGCAACTCATCAAAACGCTCATAATAAGGGTTCTCATGACCTGTTAAGCGCATCCAAGCAAACATAAGAGAACCGCCACGTGATACAAGATTCATCATCCGTGGATTTTTGATAAATGTATCTGCTGCCGCTTTGTTCATTCCCGCATGAATAGTAACAAAATCCACACCATCTTCACCATGTTTTCGAACCATGCCTAAAAAATCATCCGGTTTAACATCTTTCAACTCTTTTTCATAAAATCCAAATACATCATATACCGGAACGGTTCCAATCATAGCACCGGATATATCAATAAGATCTTTTCTAAAGGCTTCTGTTTTACCATAATTACTCAAATCCATGATGGCTTCAACCCCCATGTCAAGGGCTACACGTACTTTTTCAAGTTCCACCTCCATATCATTACAATCTTTGGATATACCTAGGTTAACATTCATTTTTGTACGCAGACCTTCCCCTACCCCTTCCGGATTTAAGGACAGGTGGTTACGGTTAGCCGGAATTGCAATCGTTCCTTTTGCCACGCGTTCACGAATCACCTCAACATCTATGTTCTCTTTTTGTGCAACGATTTTCATTGCCTCTGTGATGATTCCTTGCTTTGCTGCATTCATTTGTGTTGTATATTCTTGTGTTGTATTTACTTGCATCTTCTTTTCCTCCTAAAATAGTTGTTGAAATGCATTAATCACATTAAAAATATTTTCTGTGTTTTCTTTATATACTGCAGAAACCATAGCCACTCCATCTAAAAGTTCTGTATATTGGGAGCTTAATTTTTCTTGTGTGACGCCACCAATCCCATATAAGGGTAGGGGTACATGAGCATGTATCTCCTCTAAGGTATGTAGATTCATAGCCAGAGCATCCGGTTTGGTTGGTGATGGAAACAAAGCGCCTACACCTAGATAGCTTGCACCCTGTTCCATTGCCCTACATGCTTGTTCTACTGTTTTTGCCGTTGCTCCAATAACGGCTAAAGGTCCTAACATTTGTCTTGCCCGAGCAACCGAACAGTCGTTACGCCCTAGATGAATCCCATCCGCACCAATGGTTTTTGCCAACTCCAAATCATCATTAATAACAAATGTAACTCCATGGTCTCTTGCTAACTTTTGCAACTGCCGACTTTCAAAAAGTTTTTCTTCCCACGACTTATGTTTGACCCGATATTGCAGCATAGTCACCCCTGCTTCAATCGCTTTTTTTGTTTTTGGAAGGCATTCTTTAGAAAAAGCATCTGCATCTTTTGCCTCCGTTGTAATTAAATATATGGGTCCTTGACGTTTTGCAACGTGATCAAGCAAATGCACTTTGTAGTTACCTAAAGCTCTTTGGTCTTTAATAGATGCCGCTGCCATCATACTGCTTCGTTTCATACATACAAGTCCTTTTTTTATAACATAATGGTCATCAGTTTTCGTCTCCGGATTCAGACGGTGTCGACACAGTTTTGTCATCAAAAGACTCCCAAGCATACATCCTGAACCTGTGATGTATCGCTGCTGCACCGCCCCTCCCTCAACACACTCGCATCCATATTGAGATACGATGACATCGGTAGAGCCTGTGATAACGACAACAAGTCCTAAGTGGAGTTTTGCATATTTTTCCCATAGGCGCTTTGCCCATTCTTGGACAGTATCCAAATTGGCCTGTTCACTATCCACTCCAAAAAAATTCGCATTGACCTGCTCTTGAACCAATGCTTTTGCCTCATTGTAATTACACTTAAGAACCGTCACACCCCCACGATTTAATAAATCTAGACAACGCTTTAACCGAAAAGTACTCCCACTGCATCCAACGGGATCAAATAAAATCGGTTTGTCATTGGTCACAGCTATACGATGTGCATGAACTATTTTTTCCCACCGTGCACTATCTGCCGTTCCAGTATTAAGGACAAGCCCATCCATACGGGGAATAATCTCTGCAAATTCTTCAACAGCCTCCGCCATCATCGGCGATCCCCCACAGGCAATGCACATATTAGCAACATCATTCATTGTGACAGCATTGGTTAAAAAGTGAACGCGTGGCATCTTATATTCCAAGGATGTTCACCGTCCCTTCACCTTGACCGATTTTATACCCATCACGAATAGCCGCGTAGACTTTCTTCTTAGCATTTTTAATAGCCTCTGCCAAGGCCAGCCCTGAAGCCATCTCGCAGGCAATCGCCGTCGATAGGCAACACCCTGTTCCATGAGTACATGTGCTTATAAGTCGATCTTGGGTATAGGTTTGTACGCTTTTTCCATCACAGAAAAAATCAATCGCCTTGTCTTCTAAGAAGAAGTGTCCACCTTTGAGTAAGACCGAGGTACCAAACATCTCATACAAGGCGTTACAGGCTTTTTCCATTGCTTCATAGGTCACGATTTTTTCACCCAGCAAAAGGCTTGCTTCATCGCAATTTGGTGTAATCAACGTTACTTGTCTCATCAGTTTTTTCATTAAATCTATCCCATCCGTTTCGATTAACTGCTGTCCTGTTGACGAACAAAGAACAGGATCAAGAATGATCGGACAGGTCTGCGCCTTTGTCCAGTCAATAACTTGGCGCATGTTATGTTTGGTATAAAGCATACCTATTTTGATTGCAGCTAATGTAAAATCTTCCTCAATGCTAAGCAGCTGTTCTTCCACCTGAATCGGTTGAATATGGCGCACCCTTCGGGTATTTTGTGCCGTCACTGCTGTTATGGCACTCAATCCATGAAGACCATAAGATGCAATCGTTTTTATGTCCCCTTGAATCCCTGCACCGGCGCAAGAGTCAGAACCTGCGATGGTTAGAATACTTTTCATATTTTTTCCTTCCATCCTCTCGTGACTTTTAGCAAATCTGTGACCTCAAACAGTAGCAGTGAGAAAATACTTCCAACAAAGGTACTGATACCAAATGGAATCACAAAAAAGAACAATCCGACGGGATTTCCCATAACGCAGGATGCAATAAAACCTGCAACCACACCACCAATAAGAGCCGTCCCGATAAATTCTCCAAGGCAGGCTAATCGATGATGGGAATACAAACGATAAAACACACCTGCAAGCAGGGCGCCAAACATGCTTCCCGGAAAGGCCAGTAGGGATCCCATCCCCAGCATATTACGGATAAGGGATATCAAAAATGCATTAATAACCGCATACCCAGGTCCCAACAAGACCGCACCGAGCACATTGATAAAATGCTGCACCGGAAAGCACTTAGATACACCAAAAGGAATGTAAAATGTACTAAGGACAACGCCTAGTGCAATCAATAGTCCTGAAATTGACAGTTTCAGTGATACGTTTTTCATTCTTACCTCCATCATTACAGTCATTTGGCGATTCGAATTATGCAGTTTTTTTTAAGGGGTTTAAACAAAGAAAAAGCTATTATACATGTTTAACCTGTATAATAGCCTTATATTTGACTTAAGCTTTCCTACGTCGGCATGATCCGAATCAGGTCAAGGGTCAAAGACAATTGGTCTTTATCTCAGCCGGCATTTCCGGCCCCCCTAGCGTTCTTATGAAATTCATTGTAACACGCATAAAGCGTAACATAAAGTTTTATCGTCGTCAAGAAATTTCTATTCGTCCCACGTAAAAGAAGTATATTCATTGAGCGCACTACCTTCAACAAAGGTAAGCATCGGAATCGTAAACATAATTCCAACATTCGGTTTTTTTAGATCTTGCCCTAAAATTTCTTGAATCTTATCCATGGCTTTTTCTACTAAGACATCATCGGTCACTGTTGAAATAATCGTCTTTTTATACCGTGTTTTTTCACTGATAGCAATAAGGGAAGATTCCAAAAACGGCTTATAGTCTGAATAGCTGTTTTGCAATGAATTGGTCCCCATGGAATCAATCACTACAGATCCTTTTATTCCCATATTGGATAACGCTTTAAGTATGGCTTTTAATCGACGCGTCTCGCTTAGTACGGTAACCATAACATACATACTTATTCCTCCTCATGAAGTTGTTGTTCTCGGCGTTTTCGATCCCTGCTTTCAATATGTCTTTCCAATTCACCACCACGCATATGTGTCACTGGCAAAACAAACATCATGCCAAGACGGGGCTTTTTAAGATCGCCTCCAAGCAATGTCTGTATTTCTTTCATCGCATTTTGCACTTGCTCTTCTCGCTCAATCAGTGAAAAAATAACTCGACTTGCCTTGGACTGACGTTCAACTGTATTAACAATACTTGCCAGAAAAGAATCTGTCTGCAACTCATTTTCCACAACATTACGTGACCCCATACTTTCAAGTACTGTGGCTCCACGTAAACCGACCTCACGCATTTTTGTAATAATGTCTGATAAATACTCAATCTCATTTAATACAATAAAAAGCACATACATCTGTTTTTCACTCTCCTATCACGAATTTACTTTCGCATCCATACCGCCAGCTTCTCCTGATTTTATTATAGCATACCGCGTAGACAACGGTCCGACAATTTCGGTAATGACTGTTGTTGCGAGTAACACTGTAATAATCAACGTACCTGCCTCGGTACCGGCGAACTCGTGACTGATGACAATCGCTAATCCGACAGCTACCCCAATCTGAGATAATAACCCAAAACCGATATATTTTTTTACTACTGGATCTGCTTTTGCAATTGTTGCTCCAAAAGATGCTCCTGCAATTTTACCAAACATTCTTGCAATTGTATAGACCAATCCGATAAGACCGACTTGCGCCAACAATCCAATCTGTAATCTAGCACCTGCCAACACGAAAAAGGCAGTGTAGATCGGGGCCGTAATTGACTCAATCACTGAGAATGCTTTTGTTTTATTTGAACTTAGGTTTGTCACCATAATTCCTAGTGTCATGTTACAAAGCAATGCTGATAGATTAAGAATTGTGGCTAACCCAAGAGTAATCATAATCGCTGCAAGTACAACAGCTAGAACCTCTCTCGAATAACTTACCCAGTGCAATATAATAACAAGCAACCCACCAATTACTGCTCCAAGTAAAATTGATGCACCTATTTCAATGAGCGGTTTAACCAATACATGGGACCATTCAATCGTTCCTGTATGTTTGATCATCACTTTTGCAACTGATGATGCAACCGCATAGATCATCAAACATATGGCATCATCGATCGCTACAACAGCAACTAGACTCTCTGAAAGCGGTCCCTTTGCTCGAAGCTCGTTAATAACCATAAGTGTTGCTGCAGGCGCTGTAGCTGATGCAACGGCACCAAGAAGCAACGCTGTTTCAAAGGGTAGTTTCATCAACATCATAGCAATCGTTACGATGATGAATGCTAAAAAACCCTCAAAGAAAGCAATGATAAAGACTTTTGCTCCAATCTTCTTTAGACTGCTTTTTAGCAATTCACCGCCGATGGTAAATGCAATTAGCGCAAGTGCCATATCACTAATCAAACTGGTTTTTTCAACAAATGCTTCGCTGAAAATCCCTAAAAATGATTGCCCTAAAATTAATCCTGCAATAATGTATCCGGCAACCGAGGGTACATTAAGTTTGTTAATAAGTTTTCCGATAAAATAACCGGCAATAATCGCAATGCCTATTCCTGTCATTTCATTCAATTGTTTCGCCTCCATTTTCACCTATTTTTTTCAACCCAGACCTCATTATACGCCTTTCGTTGAATTTGCACAATCGATTCCCGCATTTTCGTCGAATATCCACATAAAAAAGCACTTGACACAGTGTTTATGTTCACTTTTCAAGCACTTTTTTTGATGAATATGCAATTTATTGTCTATTTCAACAATTTTTCCGTATATATCCTCTGAAAATTATTCATTCCTATTCTTTGTCAAAATAGGGCTGAAGAAAATAACTAATCGCTAAAAGTGCACTACCAAAAACCATGGAAGTAATCACTTTCCAATAGACTTCTACCGAAGCCAAATCAATCAAAACAAGTCGTCCTGCCACAAAGACAACAAGTCCTAATGCCACATATGAAAAACGTTGATTGCGCTTTAATATTCCATAGACAAGTCCTCCCACACCCATGGCTGCCCAAAATAGCGTCACTAACCCCGTCGCTACTTCACGGAATGCGCCATAAGTATATAGGTAAAATACCGCCGTTAAAATCAAATAGTTGACAATAGGTTTTTTAGATATATGGTAAAGATGCCAGATAAAGACAGCTAGTAAAATGATCTCAACTATGAAATGCGTCCACCTAAATTCATACCAAAACAATTGGTCAATAAGTCCAAATCCATACATTAAAAACAAAATTCCACGATAAACATTCGTACTGATATCTTTTTTCTTAGTCACATGGTTTATAGCCAACTCCATGAGTGCAAGCAAAAGTCCTGCAGCTAATAGACCAAACATGTATTCTTGAGTTATCTCATGTACATCATAATATGCACTCCATAATAAAATCATCGAGCCTAGAATCTGATAGATCAACCCTTCATTTTGTTGTTGTCGGCGCATATACAAACCAATTGTAAAGATAACGCTGCCTATCACCATGAATGTATATATCCAATGGACTTCTTGAGTAATTATAACATCCCAAGAGATGCCTATTCGAATGAAAAAGAGGATAAATCCATAGGCTGGCAATGTATAGGCAAATAATAACTTATAACGTTGGCTAAGAATCCACAAAACAGCTCCTAATAAAAAGGTTAACACCAAAAATCCGAACAAACGGTATCCGTGTTGAACCACATGATACGCATAATACCCATTAAAAAGGGTTCCATAGCCAAAGAAAATCATACTTCCATAGACTTGCTTTTTCCATGTTCCTTGCCAAAAGAGCAGTCCTATAAATAATAGATAGATAAGTATGGTTGTTCCAATATATTCAAAAGTATAGGCAAACTCTTCAAACTGGATAATGCTATTGCCAAGGATAGTTATCCATGCTATTCCACTAACTCCATGTCCGATCCATTGAAAGATGTGTGCCTTTTGACGGTGATAAAAGTAAAAAAAGACATGTCCCATAAGTAGAAGAATCATCCACTCCACCTGTCCTTCAAAAAATTGAATGACAGCAAAATATGCAAAGACCGCCATCAAAACAAGTGTCGAATTATTGATTAGGTCCTCACCTTTCTTCTTATAATATGCATAGGATCCACTAAAATACCCAATCGCTATAACTCCAAAAAGTAGCGTCCAGCCATTTACCGACCACTCAAGAAGATTTTTATTCACAAAAATTGTAAAGAGGGGAATACTTATAATCAAGAGACTACTTATCCAAAGTTCGTCTTGTTTTGTACGTTTTTTAAGGGCCATAAGTATATCTTGTCCATTAAAGACAATATATAGAATAAAAAACAAAATACCCAGCTCAAATTTTTGTTCCATAGATAACTGGACCTGTGCAATCACAATAAATATTAGCAGATAGATTCCAACAATGGAAAGCAACTGAAGACTTCGCCACCTTTTATAGTAAAAAATCATTCCATTCAATAAGGCCAGGGCTATCACATATAGACCAAAACCAAAAAAGCCTATAAACTGGACATCTACCAATAGTGGAATAATCAGACTTCCCAAAAGCGCTGTAACTGAAAGGGACAATTTTTGGTGTGTCAGCGAAATAAAAAAAGCGATAAGACTGACAAGAATCAAAAATAAAAACGCCAGTAAATCATTGAGCATTTGATATGCGCCATAGGCTCCATATACTGTAATATACAGCGTTGCAATTCCTCCGCCATAGACAATTTGGCTAACAACTAGGCGTCCTTTGTTAAAAGCAATACGTCCAAAAGCGATGAGTCCCCATCCGATGAGTATCCCCAAAACAATGGTGAAAAATTCTGTGATAAATCCTTGGTCATATCCCCACTTAAATAAAAACCCAATACCTATAAGCACCAATCCGATTCCCATTTTACTTAATACCGAAGCCATCGACACATGGATTTTTCGTGGTCTCTCTACCTTGTCGATTCTTTTTAACCCTTGATACTGACGTTTGGGTTCAGGCGCTTTAACTGTAGGCGATTTAACTGTAGGCGCTACTGATGTAGGATTTACTGGCGTAGGATTTACTTGTGCTGGTTTCGTTGCCTCAAGTGTCTTTTTCTGTGTCATCGCATCCAGTTTTTTTTCAAGCCAATGCACTTTGTTTCCTAATATAACAACATATATAATCAATCCAATCACTAAAATATATAAAAAAGCTACCATATTCACTCCCCTTTTTTTGTATTGTTCATTGCTTTTAATCCTAAAAGCATATGTTTATTGTAACAAAATAATGGTATAATGGCTATAACATTTACATTTACATTTATAAGGAGGTTATCGATGATTCACCTTGGTGTTTTTAATTCACATGAATTTTCTCTGATCACAGACATATTGTCAACACCTGAAAACAAAGACATTGCCGACTTGATTTTACCGACACTACTTGAGCGAACCGATACCAATAACCATCCTCAAATAACGCATCTGATTACCGGACGTTTTGGTAAAGACGACCTTCGTCACTTTTCAAATTTAACACATATTTTTGTTCCCTACACAGGTTTGGATGATTTAGACCTTGATGTTCTAAAGGCTGAAGGTATCCATGTACATAACACTTCTGCACATGCCCCTTTTATCGCGGAGCGTGCTTTTGCATTTATACTTGCTTTACAAGGTAAACTCTTGCCTTCACATCATAAATTAGTACAAAGAGACTGGTCACGTGACGGTCAAGGCGGTTATGGACAGTTCTGGCATAGCTTATTTGATAAAAAAGTAGCCATCTATGGATATGGACATATTGGTCAGCATCTGCATACAATGTTAATGCCTTTTCGCTGTTCTATCGGCGTTTTAGCCTATAAAAACAGAGAGTATAAAGATACAACACGTTTTTCATCCCTTCCTTCACTGGCACAGTGGTGTGACATCATGGTCGTTACTGCGCCTCTAACGGATAAAACGTATGGCTCCATAAACCAAGAAGTGCTTCATGAAATGAAAGGAAAAACTCTAGTTAATGTTGCAAGGGGCTTGGTTATTGATGAAGAAGCTCTCTATGACAGTCTAAAAAATATCGGTCTCTATGGCTTTGGTTCTGACGTGTGGTACCATTACCCTTCCAAGCAAGAGCCGCTCATATATCCCTCAAAATACAACTTGCACCAATTTGATAATGTAATCATGACCCCACATGATGGCGGAGCTGAAATAAGCTCACGTCAGGTACGTTATGAAGATACCTTAAATCAGATATTAAAAACACATGGTTGAAAAGTTTAACCTTTTCAACCATGTGTTATATAACTATAAAAAAATACTCCACTTAAAAAGTTTATCTATTGGAGTAATACTCAACGACCAGTTGGTCTTGAATCTCAATAGGAATCTGCTCGCGAATTGGCTTTTCACGCAATATCGCTTTATACCCTTCTTGATCATATTCAATATATGGTAAATTATAAATTGCCTTTTCATAAAAATTATGTCTATATATAGCGATATCTTTTGCTTTATCTCGAATTTCAACACTATCACCAGGGGACAATGCATAAGAAGGTCGGTCTACTTTTTTTCCATTCACCCAAATATTACCATGCGTTACAATCTGTCTGGCTTGTCGAATGGACGCACCGAAGTTCATGCGATAGACCATATTGTCCAATCGACACTCTAAGTCTGCTATCAACTTTTCTCCTGTAAGCTCCGGGCTTGCAAGTGCTTTGTCTACATAATTTCGAAATTGTTTTTCTAAAACTTCATAATAGCCACGAAGACGTTGTTTTTCCAGTAACTGCTCGCCATATGGTGACATTTTTCTTCGGTCACGTGCCTGAGATGGAACACTTCGTTTCATAGCCTTCGGATGCCCACATACATTCAAATTCAGACTCCGACATTTTTTAAATCTTGGTTCACGGTTTCTTGCCAATATAACACCTCTCTTAAAATGATTTTGATTATTATTCTCATCAAGGTATCATATCAAACTTTCTACTGCTTGTCAAGGGTGTCTCCCATATGCTTTTTATACAGCTTCTGCCTCCTGCTGATAATGCTTCATACGCTTCCAATTGAAGAAACCATAAAGATCATTAATAAGAAAAACAACAAAGCAAATGACCATAGGCAAATACATCACATCAGACATACTCGCTAATGTCCAAAGAACAATTAATACAATATCATTAGCAGCATAGGCTAAGGCATAATAATGGCTTCGAAGCATCATCAGGCTTGATGCCAAAAAGCTTGTTGCAATGGAGATAATGCTAAATTCAATATTTGACGTACCTAATTGAATTAAGACATAACCTAATGCAATGGTCACCACGAGGGTCACTGCCAAAAGGATAATCCCTTGTTTTTTTGTCACTTCACTAATCTTGACTTCCTGTTTGGCATATGGATGTTTAAGCCATGTAATCACAGATAATAAAGCTATGGGAGCGGTCATTCCAAGATACGTAATGATTTCCCCATAATATCGAAAGCGATAGGATATAATGCCATATATAATTCCAAAAACAATCGTCAGCACTTGCCCTAGCACATCTCCTTTAGCAACAAAAATAAGGGCTGTAACTCCAACAAGTGATGCTATGAGCGTTAGATAATCACTTTGATTTGCCAATGCATAAGAACCCCAAACCAATACCGTTGACAAAAACCAAAGTCCTTTTTCAAAAGATGTTAAGTTTTTTATTGATGCATAAATGTTCATGTTTATTTTACCTCCAAAAAAAGCACCCGTAACATATCTTCTAAGACCTAACGATATGCAACGAATGCTTAAAGCATTTTATCTACCCGGTGGCAGTGTTGTATTTAGATTTATATTCAAAACAAATTTTATAACTTCTTTATATTATACATAATTTTTTTATTTTTGCAAGAACCAACATAAAAAATCTATCGTGTAAAAAATCAAATAAGAAAACGCCTGCATTGTATAGTATGCAGACGCTTATCTATCTATGTCATGGCTGCTAAACCGACTAGATCGTTAATGCAGATTTTCCGTAAAATGCACATTCATAAATTTTACGTACATCTTCAGCGGATGATTGTCTTGGATTTGTCAATGTACATGGGTCTTCAAATGCATTTTTACTCATGCGATCAAGGACTTCCAAGAATTTTTCTTCTGTAATTTCAACTTCTGTAACTTCTTGAAGTGTTAATGGAATTTCAACTTCTTTATTTAATGCTTGTAATGCATCTGTTAAATTATCGATGCGAAGTAAGTCTTCTAATTTTTCAACTTTATCTGTACCTTTACGGTTGTAATCAACGATGTATGGCATCAAGATTGCATTGGCTAAACCGTGAGTAATGCCGAATTCTCCACCTATTTTATGTGCTAGACTATGTACTAAACCAAGGGAAGCATTTGTAAATGCCATACCTGCAAGTGCCGATGCATTATGCATATCTTCTCTTGCTTTGATATTGCTTCCATCTTCAAAAGCCGTTGGCAATTGATCAAAGACAAGACGGATTGCTTCATAAGCTAATGGATCTGTATAGCTTGTCGCTGCAGATGATACATAAGCTTCCACTGCATGTGCCATAACATCCATTCCAGTGTTTGCTGTAATGTGTGGTGGCATTTTTGCTGGAATATTCGCATCTAATAAAGCAATATCCGGTGTCATTTCATAGGATACAAGAGGATATTTGATATGATTTTCTGTATCTGTAATTACAGAAAAAGCTGTTATTTCTGAAGCTGTACCACTTGTTGATGGAACTGCAACAAAGTTAGCTTTTGTGCGAAGCTTTGGAAACTTCATCTGTACAAGGTCTTCGAATTTCGTTTCAGGATACTCATAATATACCCACATGATTTTAGCTGCATCTAATGCAGAACCACCACCAATGGCAATAATCCAATCCGGTCCAAATTCTGCCATTTCTTTTCCGCCACGGATAACTGTTTCAATTGAAGGGTTAGGTTCAACGCCATCAACAATAGATACTTCCATTCCGGCTTTTTCTAATTGTTTTTGTGCTTCATCTAAAAAGCCAAAACGCTTCATGGAGCTACCACCTGTAACAAGGGTTGCTTTTTTTCCTTCCAATGTTGATAAATACTCAAGTGCATTTTCCCCAAAAACAATATCCTTTGGTACTCTAAACCATTTTAAACTCATGTCTCTTCCTCCTGAATATATTTTAATTTTTTTGAATGAACTGTTTTAATATTTCTTTTGATGCAACTTTTCCGGCACCCATCGCTTTAATAACCGTTGCAGCTCCAGTTACCGCATCGCCTCCTGCATAAATTAAAGGCATATTGGTTTCCATTGTTTCCTCATTCACTTTTATTCCACCAAAATCATAGGTTTCAATTCCTGGTGTTGACATTTTTATTAAAGGATTGGGAGTTTGTCCAATCGCAATAATGACCGTGTCACAAGGTATTTCTTTATATGATTTTTCAACCGGAACAGGTCGTCGGCGTCCTGATGCATCCGCTTCTCCAAGTTCCATCTTTTGACATTGTATTGCGGTAACATTTATACCATCACCAATAATTTCAACCGGATTCCATAAAGTGTTAAATTCGATTTCTTCTTCCATTGCATGATGAATTTCTTCTGCTCTTGCTGGAAGTTCTTCTAACGATCTACGATAGACAACACTTACTTGGTCTGCCCCTAAGCGCTTGGCTGTTCTTGCCGCATCCATCGCAACGTTACCACCACCGATGACGACAACATTCCCACTTTTTTTGATCGGCGTTCTAGCATCTTCTTCGTAGGCTTTCATCAAATTCACGCGTGTCAAATATTCATTGGCAGAGTATACACCATTAAGGCTTTCTCCTGGGATATTCATGAATCTAGGCAATCCTGCACCACTACCAATAAAGACTGCATCAAATCCCATTTCTTTTAATTGATCTATTGTATATGAACGTCCTATTAGTGTATCTGTCTTAATCTCAACACCTAGTTGTACCAATTTGTCCTTTTCTTTTTCAATCAAAGCCTTGGGTAATCTAAACTCTGGAATTCCATACGTTAATACCCCACCAATTTTGTGCAAAGCTTCATATAATGTCACTTGGATTCCTTCTTGAGCAAGCTCTGCCGCACAAGTCAAGCCCGCTGGACCCGAACCGATAACTGCAACCTTATATGGCAATGTCTTTTTTAACGACTTTGCATCAAGTACTTGCGCCTTTCCTTCAACAGTATCTGCAACAAACCGTTCAAGACGGCCAATGGCAACCGGTTCACCTTTAATACCTCGAACGCATTTACCTTCACATTGATTTTCCTGTGGACAGACACGACCACAAATTGCAGGTAATCGGTTTTCTGAAACCAAAATCTCATAAGCTTTTTGAATATTTCCTTCTTTAACTTCATGTATGAATTCAGGAATACGTACATTTACCGGACATCCTTTCATACATGGTGCATGCTTACATTCAAGGCAACGATTTGCCTCTTTCATCGCCTCTTCAAGTGTATATCCTGTCACCACTTCATCAAAGGTTTGATTACGTACCAAAGGGTCTAATTCGTGAATTGGTGTTTTAACTAAACTACTCATTCTGTAATTCCCTCCAATCGACAATGATGGTTTTCCTCTTTTTTATAAATACCTTGACGCATAATCGCCTCATCAAAGTCCACAAGATGTCCGTCAAAGTCAGGACCATGCACACATGCAAAGCGCGTCTGATCACCAACGGTTACACGACATCCACCGCACATTCCTGTACCATCAACCATAATCGGATTCAAGCTGACATTCGTTTTGATATTGTAACGGCGTGTCACCTCACATACAGCCTTCATCATCACCAGTGGTCCAATAGCAATGACCAAATCATAGCTTGAATCTTTGGCAAGTTCTTTTTCAATGACATCTGTAACAAATCCTTCAACACCTAAACTTCCGTCATTGGTCGCATAGGCATATTCATCACTAATCTCTTCAAAGGCTTCTCTAAAGATAATATATTCTTCACTTCGTCCTCCTAGGACACTATATATGGTTGCTCCATTTTCTTTTAAATACTTTGCTTGTGGATATAATGGTGCAATTCCAACACCACCGCCAACAACAAGTACTTTCTTGTATCCTTCAAGAGGGGCTGGTTCTCCTAAAGGTCCTAAAATATGAGGAATATTATCCCCTACATTAAATTGCGCTAATTTTTTTGTTGAATACCCTACCGCTTGGATGACCAGTGTAATTGTCTCTTGTTCCGGGTTGATTCCTGCAATCGTTAGGGGTACCCGTTCTCCGTCTTCTTCAATAATTACAATAACAAATTGTCCGGGTTTTGCATTCATGGCAACATGAGGTGCTTTGACTTCTAATGAGAATACAACCTCATTCCAGTGTTTTCTTTGAATAATCGTATTCATATCGATACCTTTCTTGTTAAAAAAATAACTATTTTAATCCAATTCTCTTGACTTTCTTCTATCTTTTCATTATTATTGAATTACAAAAACGATTTTACATCATAAATCGAATAAAAACTCACTCACTTTTGAAAAAACATAACATTTTTGAATAATAATGATATTTTTTTAACAATTAGAGGTGTAAGGAGACATCATGTTAAGTTCATTTAATCACGAATTAGAAAAACTCCATGGCTTTGAGACAGATTATGTCAAAATTCTCTACTATGATTTACCACAGAATTTTTCGGACATATATAAAACCCATCATTATGCAAGGTTTTGCACGATTTTAAATGGTGAAAAGAAAATACAGGTCAAAAACAAAATATTTAGTTATTCGACTTCTGAATCCCTACTCTTGCCTGCCCACTCAAAAGTTGAGATGACTATCGAAGAACCTACTCAAGCACTGGTTTTTGAGCTTAATGATGAATTGATTCAATCGGTTATAAAAAAGACGTCAAAAGAACTCCCTCAAAGCCGTCATGGTAATATTCAGGAAGTTTTAGTGAATAATTTGCATCGAAATATAAAAGACGATGTCGCTTTGCTTATTCAAAAAAGTCGCTTTAAAAAAGAACAAGATCCTTTTTTAATTGATTTGTATGCCCAAAAACTAATCTATGATCTATTAGAGTTTGATCAAGCTTCTTCTGTGATTATGCAACAATGCCAAACACCTATGGATCAAGCCAAAAAATGGATTGAAACCCATATCTATGATACTATCGCGGTAAAAGATGTTGCCAGTGCTTTACATATGAGTGAATCCAATTTTTCTCACGCATTTAAAAAACATGCCAACATGTCGCCGCAAAAATATATTCATTTGCGAAAGCTCAAAAAATCCCTTGAACTATTAAAAGCCACATCGGTAACCGATGCAGCTTTTAGCCTAGGATATGAAAACCCTTCCTATTTTATTCAATTGTTCAAACGCGAGTTTGGAATGACACCAAAGCAATACCAACTTAATAAGTATTAATCGCTTTCCAAATCTCTTCATGGACTTGGATGCCATGTTCTTTTTGATTTATCCGCGTTGCATACGCACGTTCTCCCGGATATCGCACGTGACTGCCTTCCGTTGCAATATCTGAAGCTTTAATATATTCAAGTGTTTGATTGATGGTTTCTTCGATGGCTTTTGTTTGACTGACTTTTTTAGGCTCAACCGCAATAAACACTTGACTTATAGATGTTTCTTTTTCTAGGGTACCAATATCTTTAACACTGTTGCCGCCTGACAAGACGCTGGCTAGCAAGTCTAAAACCAGTGATAACCCCGATCCTTTCCAAAATCCCATCTGAAGAACTCGCGATGTCTCTAAAATTTCATTCGGGTCTTTTGTTAACTTCCCATCTTTGTTAAATCCACCATCAATAGATAATTGACGCTTTTCCAAACTTGCTGTCGTTAGATTTCCATAGCTAAATTGTGCCATTGCCATGTCCACAACCACATGTTCCATATTGTCTCTAGGAATGGCAATAACCATAGGATTGTTACCTAACCGACAATCTTTAGCTCCCCACGCCGGCATATTAGGCAGCGTATTCGTCCAGCATATTCCTATACATCCTGCATCTGCTGCTTGCCAACCATAGGTTCCTCCACGAAGCCAATGATTAGTATTTCTTAAGGCAACCAGCCCGATACCAAATTCATTGGCCAATTCAAGTGCACGTGCCATACATTGATGGGCATTAGTCACCCCAAATCCCTGATGTCCATCCCATTGTTCCAACGCTCCAAAGGATGCTTCACATGTGGGCTGTGCGTCTTTGTCAATATATCCTCCATCTAAAAGTTCTAAAACAGTCATAAATCGATTGATTCCGTGGGAAACCACTCCATCGAGTGTACTATTGGTAATCGTCTCTGCTAACTGCTTTGCTTTTGCCTTAGCGACGCCTTTTTTACATAAAATGTCATAAAGCTTTTCGTAGATTTGTTCATAGGTTAACTGCATTGTAGCCTCCTCTAATTTAATTTAAGCCTCTGTCCCTGACGTAAAAGCGTACGTTGCTCCATCATATAACTATCAAGCTTTTCAAGCTCAACAAGCATCTGCTTTTCTTCATCAGTCGTCTCAATTATATCAGATATTCCTCCGTGGCGGATAATAATTCTACGATCTGCCATAAGTGCTAAAATCGGATCGTGGGTTGCTATTAATACAATTTTTTCTTCTTTGACCAAAAGCTTAAGTGCTTTTTTACGATCAATACCTGCATTTTCAATCTCATCAATTAACACAATCGGCGACTCACTTAAGATTGCTGTATCGGCTATCATAAGCGCTCTAGACTGCCCTCCCGATAAACTTGTAATCGGTGTATCTAAATCAAAAGCTTCACCAGCTAAAGCATTTGCCGCTGCAATTATTTTTTCAATGGCTCCTTTGATGTCTTCAATCATACGACTTGCAGCATGTAGCTCCAAGAATTCTTGAACCGTCAAGTCCATAACAAAATTCATGTTCTGAGACAATTGAGCCACTAATTTATTACCTGATGAAAAGCGCCATTTTTTATCCGGCGTCTTCTCATTGACTAACACACTTCTGGAAGTCGGTGTATCTTTATCTGCTGTCCATTCAATATCTGCAAGTAACCGGCTTTTTCCTGATCCGGTCGGTCCCACAATGGCAACAATCTCTCCTTGCTGGATATGTAGCTTTTCATACTGTTCAGGCTCTTTGAATTTATTCGTCCCCGGTAATAAAGTTAATGAACGCACCTTATCTTCTTCTTTAATTCCTAAAAATTCAAACATCTGCTGTACATACGTATAGTAAGCTTCTATGCTTTGTTCAACATCAATGGCAAAATCTTCTCGTTCTTCTTCACTGATGTTTTCATAGGTTTCTACAACACTAATATTTATATCAACATAGCGATCGCTATGTTCTTCAAAATAGCTTTCCATAAATGGGTAACGTTCAATGACCTCTTTAATTTTTAACTGTAAAAACTGTTCTCTATCCATGACTAATCACCTAAATCCATCTTTCTAACATTTCCCATTTGATAGTCTTCTCCAATGCGCCGTTCTCCTAAGCAATACGAGCATAATGCAGATGGCATCGAAAAACGTAGTTCCTTCCCCTTAACCGTATCCACATGTGCTGTTTCATCAAAAATCAATGTGCTTAACTCATATGCACCCTGTCCAGTCAAGCCATTGATATTCATCGTCATTGCCTTCGGATTCACAGAGCGTACCCGTGAGGCAAAGACTTCCCGCTCCGCCTGGGAGACAATGTCGCCTTTTGTAATAACTACAATGTCTGCCGCCTTTAACATCGGACCAATTTTCTTTGGCGTATTGATTCCTGAAAGGTTGTCAATCACACAAATAGCTTGAATTTCTTTGATATATGGCGAACATCGGTTACATAGACCTGCACTTTCTGTAATAAGCACATCCACTTCTTGTTCTAATCCCCATTGAACCACCTCTTCAATATTTGAGACAAAATAGTGGTCTGGACATAAGGCGCCAGATAATCCCTTTTTAACCGGTACACCTAACTTTTCATATAAGACATCATCATCGGTATATAAGCAGTCAAACTTCACGACTCCGACTTGAAGATTGCGTTGCTGTAACGCAGCGATTGTTTTTATAATAACTGAGGTCTTACCCGAAGACGGAGGCCCCGATATTGTAACTAGATTCATTATTTATTCCCTCCATTAAATGCCTGCATACATTCATCGATTAATTGCCCGATATCATGTGCTTTTATAAAGTCCCAACCAAGCCATTGATAGGTATTTTCCGGTACAATGTGATTATCCACCTCAGGATGTACACTTGGAAAACGGCCATTATGACTTAAAATCTCTCCTACTTGCTTTGAAGCAAAAAAATCTACAATCGGTTGTAACTTGTCTTTTTTGGAACGTTTACTTAACATAAAAATCGGACTGATAACAGCTCCATCTTTAGGCCAAATCGCCTTCATTGGGCTTCGCTCATGAACCATTTTTGTAAAGAAATACGGCATAATCGTTACCAGTGGCTGCTCATTTTTTGTATTAGACTTGACCATCTCTGCCGGATGCATACTTCGCATCAACGTCTTGCCTAATTTTTCTACACCATCCAAACCATAGCCCTTATAAATATTAAGGATGATTGCATTAAATAAATCAAAGTCTCCAACAGGCAAACTGACTTGATTGTCATAATCACCGCTAAGAAGTTCCTCCCACGTGGTCGGCATCTTTCGATTCCCTAATACATCTGTATTAATTAAGAAAATGGCCGGAACGACTCCAAGAATAGAGTAGTCACCCTCTGGATCTTTTAAGCAAAAAACTTCATTATCAAAATCATGATTGTAGTCTGACCAGTTGGTCATATCTTCAAATACTTTTTCTGCTTTGTAGTGCCCCATAAGTTTTTTATCAAAGAATAAGTCAAACCCGGCTGATAAGAAAACATCTGCCAGTACTTCTTCGCTAGAACTGTTTTCAATAATTTCCTTAATCCAATCAACGCCCATTGAAGCTGCTTTTAATTCATAATTGATATCTTGACTATATGCTTCTTCTTGTTGCTCAAGCCAAGTCTCAAACCCTTCTAGTAGTGGGATGCGTACCGGACAAGGAAGAATACCTTGAATATCAAGACTGGCTTCTTGGTTTCGCTCTCTTTCAACCAATGTGGTATCCGTTGCCTGTCGATGTTCCTTAATGATCGCCGACAATTCATCTAAAAATAAGTCCAAACTTATTTTTTTTGACTTTGCCACCATTTCTAAAGTTAATGTTTTCCCTATTTGCTCGAGTATGGTTTTATCCTGAACTTGTGTCAATCCTTGATTGACAAGAAAGTCTTTAACCTCTGGATATTTTGTAACTGTATTATAAAGCGTGTCTGTATTTTTTATCATTATCATCATTATATTTATAGCTTAGCTATAACTCCTTTCTGATATCTACGATTAACATGCACACAGTATATCAAAAAAAAAGCGTTCATTATGTAGCCATAGCTACTTCGTGTTCGCTTCCAAATATAAATGTTGCAATTCCAGTAGAAAACGTCCGGTAATTCCCCAAACGGTTACACTTTCCAACGGATATACAAATATTTTTCGATATCCAAGCTCCCATTCATCTTGATAGATCCCGGGCAAGCTTAGTTGCTTCGCCGGAAACAATTGTTTTCTTATTCCATTGGGACTGTATTCATGATCATATGCCTTTAATTTAATACGATACTCTAACGGCTTCTGATGAATAATATCTTCAAAAGGTGACAGAATAATTTCTTCTACTTCTGTTGGATTAAAGGCTGAAAAGTATGCCTCTTGCCAGCTGATCTCAGCTACATAGCAGTGAATCACCGAACGATGTTGATGCACCATGACACCTAGTTTTCCTAGAATATGTATATCTTCTTGAACAACCCCTAATTCTTCTATCGTCTCTCGAATAGCCGTAGCTTCAAGGGTTATGTCCTGAACATCTTTGCGCCCTCCTGGAAAAGACATCTCACCTGGTTGACTGACAAACTGGCTTCTCTTCTCAAACAAAATATATTCCCTATTTTTATATCGAACAATCGGTATAAGTACAGCTGATTCAAACATTTGATCTTCCGTAATAATACGTTCTTGTTGTTTTTCACTCTGAAGCAATTGTTTCATTTTATCTATACTCATGTTGTTTTCCTTTCATATATTTCTATATTAAATGAATGCTAATTCTGACTAAACATTTTCACGCCTTTGTCCGATATATATAATAGACACCATGCCATTGGACGGCATACACTTATTCAAGGAGGAAGATGCATGTTAAATTTTAATGTAAACCCAAACCAGCAGGCGCAAATCAATGCGTCATCACAATCTGCCCTACATAAATCAACAACAAAACAATCAAATAAAACAGCTGAAGATAAAGCCCCTGCGGCTTCTTATGAATCCAAAAAAACACAAACTGCGGAGAAAAAAACCTATACCGTTGATATGGATAAAGTTCGTGCAATGAAAGAAGAAGCCGATTTACGTATGCTTGAACTGTTCAAACGAACAGCTAGCCAAACAACAAAAAAACAAGTCTCTGGGGCTCGTCAAGATGCTTCTATTATGACTTTGAAACTTACGGATGAGCTCTCCATCGAATATAGTGCTGAAGATGTTAAGCAAGCTCAAGAAGATATCGCTCCTGGTGGTTATTGGAGCGCTGATGAAACTTCAAACCGATTAGTTGAATTCGCAAAAGCTTTATCTGGTGGCGATCCTGAAAAAGCAGGAATGCTCAAAGATGCTTTTGAACAAGGTTTTAGAGAAATCGAAGAAATGTTTGGTGGCACACTTCCTGATATTTCCTACGAAACCTATGATTTAACCATGGATAAGTTTGATCAATGGGCAAATGAAGCAAACGCAACGGAATAAGCACAAAGGCTTGTCCATACTCTATGGATAGTTAAAGGTGGGTACAATGTACTCGCCTTTTTTATTTGCATTATTGTATTTTATTTATACAATCGCCTTCTTCTATTGACCTTCCAAATATTTCGTGTATAATGTTAATTGATATTGACTATCATTTGCATTTGATTCTTTCTTATGTTTGTACATTTACTCGTATTACGTTATACTTAATATAACAAGAATCTATGCAAATTTCCACATATATTTCAGAAGGAGGTAATTTATGTTACAATCATTGACATTTGTATTATCCGGCCAAGCCGGACAAGGTCTTGCGACAATTGAAAAACTTCTTAGTCAAGCCATTAAAAATGACTACTATGTCTTTAGTACACAAGAAGTTATGAGCCGTGTTCGAGGCGGAAATAATACCGTAGAGATCCGTGTCTCATCACAACCTGTTGACGCTTACAAACATACTATTGATATGCTCTTTCTCCTTAATGACCATTCTTTTTATCGTTTACATGATCGCATTAATGAAGACACTGTTATTTTTGGTGAGCGAGCTTTTATCGATGAGGATGTGTTGGAAAAAGCAGGTTCAAGATTTTCAGAACTTAAGTTAAATGATTTGGCTTCCGAAGCCGGTAGTGTTTTATACAGTAACACTGTATTATTCGGATTTATCAGCGGTCTACTTGACCTTGATACCGAAGCCGGAGAAGCACCCATTCGTAAAAAATTCCAATCAAAATCCGAAAAAATTATTGAAAACAACATCAACGCTTTTCACAAAGGCTATCAACTTGGAAAAGCATATGAGCGAAAAATCTCTATTGAAAAAACGGATATCATAAGAGATCATCGGATTATTAGTGGTACAGAGGCCATAGGTATCGGCGCCCTTGCCGGTGGCGTTAATTATATCGCATCTTATCCTATGTCTCCTGGTACAGGCGTCTTACAATATCTTGCCCAAAAAGGCAATGATTTTGATGTTATCGTTGAACAAGCCGAGGATGAAATCGCTGCCATCAACATGAGCATCGGTGCTTGGTATGCTGGTGCTAGGTCGTTAGTGACGACTTCAGGCGGTGGTTTTGCATTAATGGAAGAAGGCGTAAGTCTTGCAGGAATTACAGAATCACCAAGCGTTATACATATTGCTCAACGTCCCGGTCCCGGTACAGGACTCCCCACACGAACAGAACAGGCTGATCTTAACTTGGTCGTCTATTCCGGTCATGGTGAATTCCCACGTATTGTCCTAGCTCCCGGATCCGTTGAGGATGGTGTTTTACTCACACAAAAAGCGTTTTATCTAGCCGATAAATATCAAGTTCCGGTCTTTGTCTTAACTGACCAATATTATGTTGACAGTAATTTTTCCATTCCTCCCCTCGAACTTTCCGAGAAGTATTTGGAATCTTTTATTGTCGAGACCACACCGGATTACTTACGTTATAAAGTAACCGACAACGGACTTAGTCCACGTGGTATTCCAGGTTTTGGTCAAGGACTTGTGAAGGTCGATAGTGATGAACACGATGAACGTGGAAGTATTACTGAAGACTTTAATGTTCGTGTTACTATGAATGACAAGCGTCTAAGCAAAGAAGATCGCATCCTTGAAGAATATATCGAACCTGAACTCATCGGTCCTAAGGATTATAAAAAGCTCATCATCAGTTGGGGTTCAACTTATGGTGTCCTTAAGGAAGCTGTTCAAAGTACGGATCAAAAAGATCTTGCTTATCTACATATCAAGGAAGTCTTCCCATTACATACGATGATTCGTGACTATATTGATCAAGCAGACTCTGTCGCTATATTTGAGATCAATGCCACAAGCCAGTTGGCAAATCTTATCAAGCTGCACCTTGATCGCGATATTCAAAATCGTATTGTAAAATATAACGGTACCCCGTTTAGCATTGAAGAAATCGATGCAAAGATTAAGGAGGTGTTCTAATGAAACCTTATGAATTTGACTATGAATTAGACATTGCCTGGTGTCCAGGATGTGGTAACTTTCAAATTAGAAACTCCATCGTTAATGCCTTAAGAGAATTGGAGATTGATCCTACGAACCTTGTCTTATCGTCAGGAATTGGACAGGCTGCAAAAATGCCTCAATATATCAATACCAACTATTTTAATGGATTGCATGGTCGCGGTATGCCTGTTGCGGTCGCTGTCAAATCAGCCAATCCTGAGTTAACCGTCATTGCCGAGGGTGGTGATGGGGATATGTATGGTGAAGGTGGTAATCACTTTATCCACAACATCCGTCGTAATCCAAACATTGTTCACATTGTTCATAATAATATGGTCTATGGACTAACCAAGGGTCAGGCGTCTCCAACCAGCCAACTGGATTTTATTACGCCTGTACAGGTTAATGGTGTACGCAACAAACCCTTTAATCCTTTAGCCGTCGCTATTAGTCTAGGTGCCACTTTTGTGGCTAGGGCATTCTCTGGCGACCCTGAACAAACGACAAAAATCATTAAGCAGGCTATTGAACACGATGGATATGCACTTGTTGATATTTTCCATCCGTGTGTTACCTTTAATAAAATCAATAATTTTAAGTGGTTCAAAGACAATACTTACTACTTAGATGAAGACTATGATCGAAGTAATGTAAAACAAGCCTTGGACAAAGCTTTAGATATTGAAAAATATGCCCTTGGCGTTCTCTATCAAAAAGAAGGCGATGCATCCTTTGAAAATCAACTGCATGTCTATGAAGAGGATAAAACCCCAATTATTAAACGTACACGTAATATTAAGGACGTTCAAGCTCTATTAAAAGCCTTTTAAACAAATCCAAAAAACAGTACGGATATTAACTTATCCGTACTGTTTTTTTATCTCTAGTTATATCTATAATTTTATCTCAAGCTCTACCGGACAGTGATCGCTTCCAAATACATCCATGTGTATCTTTGCATCAACTAGATTTTTTTCAAAATCCTTGGATGTGATAAAATAGTCAATTCTCCATCCTGTATTATTTTCCCGCGCTTTACCCATATAAGACCACCAGCTATACATTTGGGTTGCCTCCGGATAAAAATATCTAAATGTATCGACAAATCCCGTCGCCAATAATTGTGACATCTTCTCTCGCTCTTGATCAGTAAATCCAGCGCTCATACGATTAGTCTTCCAATTTTTCAGGTCAATTTCTTCATGGGCAACGTTAAGGTCCCCACAATATACCACAGGTTTTTTTTCATTTAAACCTTTCAAATACGCTCTAACTTCATCTTCCCAATCCATACGATCCTCTAAGCGTTCTAGACCGCGTTTGGAATTTGGTGTATAGCAAGTGACCAGATAAAACTCCGAATATTCTGCCGTTATAATGCGTCCTTCCTTGTCATGATGTTCAATCCCTAAATCATACGTCACATTTAACGGTTTGATTTTAGTAAAAATTGCTGTTCCTGAATATCCTTTTTTTTCTGCATAATTCCAATATTGATAATATCCATCAAGTTCCAATTCAATCTGACCTTCTTGAAGCTTGGTCTCTTGCAGACAAAACATATCTGCATCTAAGCTATGGAACGTATCCATAAAGCCCTTTTTTACTGCTGCACGTATCCCATTAACATTCCATGATATAAGTTTTAATTGTTGGTTCATAAGCTCTCCTTTTTTATCTGTCTATCCTTCATTCACTTAGTATCTATTACATTTTAAACTTGCGCTTTAGCCCATTGGCATTCATATAACGTAGTTTACCAAAAACCGGACGTTCTTTCCACCCATGATCATGTTTTCCAAAGCACCAAGCAACTCCGGCATATCCATTAGGGTCCCGACCATCAATAAAATAGCGGTTATTTAAATATATAGCGTTGGCATATGCTTGTGCATACGATGGGGACCATTCAAGAATTTTTTTGCACCAATACATGCGCATATAGTTATGCATATAACCTGTTTCAACCATTTCACGCATAGCATCATTCCAGTAGACATCATGGGTTTGACATGCAATAAGTTCATCTAAAGTATAGATATACTCACGCGCATCATGGATATGTTGCGCCATTGTCTGATATGCCCAAGGGTCCGTCATGGTCTCAAACTGATCATAGCCTTGAGTATAAAACACATAATTATATGCAAGCTCCCGTCGAATAAAGATTTGCTCTATAAACCCATCAACCGATTCTTGATCCAACGCATTCTTCTTTTGTTTTTGAATGGATACATAAGCATAAAGGCGTTTAAGTACTTCAAGGGAACTTATCTGTCCAAAGTGTAAATACATACCGATACGCGATGTATTTCTTGCAACTGGCGATGGATCCTTATATGCATTTAATCGGTTCTCAAAAAATTCTTCTATAACGCGAACTGCCTGAGTATATCCTCCATGATAAAGCTTGGAAGGTGCAATCGAAAACTCCACTCCAAGGCTTTGCATTAACTGGTCATACTCTTGTTCCATTAATAACTGGGTTTGATTGCATATCCTTAAGCCTTGAAGCAACCTATTCTCCCAAGGTTTATTCACTATATAACTGCCAGGTGTATGATCAAAATTTGGATATTGGCGCCATAATTTGGGTCGAATCGTTCTTGCCGCATGTTCTGCCTTATCTGAAGCACTTTCAACAGGTACAATTAAATCTGTATCCACTTCGACAACAGAAATATCTCTACACTTGCGACTGGCTTGTAGGACTTCTTCCCTCCATTTTCGTTGTATGTGTAAATAACCTTTATCCATTACAAGTAGTTCTGTCTTTTCCATATATTTTTGAATACCACTGACCGGATGACTTGTTTCTAACACAAATCCAATGCGTAGATTTGAAAGTCGCCTTGCCACTTCATTTAAGCCTTCCAGCATAAATTGATAGTGTCGTGCGTTAGCATCCACATAGTCCGGGGTAATACAAAAAACCACTAATAGCGGAACATCATATGCATTGGCCTGTTCAATCGCATAATTAAGGGCATGATTATATGAAACACGCTGTGACTGCTGCATCCAATATAATACATATGCCGCATCTTTTTTCTTTTCGCTAACACAATGAACTTCTATCCGCCCTTGTTCAATCATAAACACGCCTCCTTATTTTGAATCCGGTAACACTTTTATACTTTTTTTTGCATTCCAAGGTTTCATTCCTCGCTCTGAAACATATACACCGCATAAGATAAGTCCACATCCGAGATACATCAATGGGGTAATGTCTTCTTTTAGCACAATCGCTGATGCTGCCATTGTATATAACGGCATCAAATATATATAATTGCTGGCTTTAACAGCACCGATATAGCGAATGGATAAATTCCAAAACACATAACAAATACCTGATGCAACAATACCTAGAAAAACAAGGTGCAGCCAGCCATATCCTTCAAATAAGGGCATTAAATCGATGCCATGTCCACGTGTGAACACAAAAGGAGTTGCCGATAGGATACCATAAAAAAATGTACGACGTGTTAAGATAATAGACGATAGTGTTTGGTCCATTTTCTTTAAGGATAAAGAATAGAATCCCCAAATAATCGCCGCCATAATCGCTAAAAAATCACCAAATCCATTGACTTGCAACACCACTTGTCCATTAAAGACAATTATTCCAACACCAAGCATAGCAAAAATAAAGCCGATGAGTATCTTAAGCTCAAAGCGTTCATCTTGTTTAAATACATGCAAAATAATCGATACAAATAAAGGTGCCGCCGCTAAAATCAACCCTGTATTTGAAACAGATGTATATATCATTGCAGAGTTTTCCAACATAAAGTACCCGAAAACACCAGTAATACCTGCAATCAAAAAATTCAGCTCTTCACGAAAATTTTTATATGGATGGTGCTTGGGATGGATAATCCAAAGGCCGATATATGCCAACACAAATCGCATATACATAATTTCTATCGGTGTGTAGTCTTTTAGAAGTATCTTACTTGATACAAACGTTACGCCCCATACAAACGCAACAAATGCCGCCAAGAGATGTCCAACTTTTGTCTTCATTTCGTTAATCCTCACTTTGATTTAATTTTTTCCAAAACATTCGGTCTTCTCTTGGAGGAAGCTCAAAGGATTCCTTGCCTCGAAGCGTTACCTGCTCTTGCTCAATACCATGATATTGAGCAATAATTTTTGCCACTTTTTGCCTGCACCGATGTCCTTGGCAAGACCCCATAGTGGCACGTGTTCGTCGTTTGACGCCATCTATATGGTCAATATATAATCCTCGACTAAGTGCATCGATAATCTCTTTTTTTGACACGTGTTCACACAAACAAATAATGTCCTCGTCCTGTTTTTGAATAATGGGCGGGCGATTCGGATTAAACGTCGGATCTTTTTCAAGAGCTAAGCCTGATTCTTCTAACGTTTTAGCAACAAATTGTGCAATCGCTGGTGCAGAAGTTAGTCCTGGCGATTCAATACCTGCAGCTTGTATAAATCCATCCACTTGACTACGTCCGACAATAAAGTCATGGGTTGAACTTGTTGCACGCAATCCGGCAAAAGATGTCAACATAAACCGCATATCAAAATCAGGAATTGACTTTCTAGCAGTATCCACAATATAAGTTAGCACCTCTTCATTCGTACCAATAGCATCACGCGTTGCAACTTCTTGAGCATTAGGTCCTAGCATCAAGTTCCCGTGAAAAGTCCGTGTGACCAAGATTCCCTTGCCTTTTGCTGTGGGTGTCTGAAAAAGAACATGCTTTGCCAAATGCCCTTGCTTTTTATCCAATAAAATATATTCACCTTTGCGTGGAATAATTGTAAAATCAGTGATTCCAACCATCTGTGCAATACGGTCACTAAACACACCGGCTGCATTGATAATATAGTCGCCTTGATAAACGTCTTCCTTTGTTATCACATCAAATCGTGGTCTTGCTTGCGTTGATGGATTCAGGGTAATATCTGTTACCTCTGTATTCAAAAAAACATCCACACCATTTTCAATCGCATTGTCACAAAGAGCAATGGTCAATTCATAGGGTGATGTCACTCCTGATGAAGGACAATACAAGGCATATTTTACCTTTGTAGACACATGTGGTTCCATCGCAATAACCGCTTCATGGTCAAGAATCTGAAGATCATCGACTCCGTTTTTTTCTCCATTTTCCTTTAAGCGAAGCAGCGTCTCATACTCTTTATCATCATAAGCCAAAACTAAAGATCCACACTCTAAGTACCCAAAGTTCAGTTCTTCATTTAATTTTGCATACATGCGATTGCCTCGGCGAGAAAAATATCCTTTATTTGTTCCTGCTTTTGCATCAAAGCCTCCATGAACAATCCCACTATTGGCCTTAGATGCACCACAGCTCACATCATTTTCTTTTTCTAAAACCGCTACCTGTAATTGATAGCGGCTAAGCTCTCTTGCAATGGCACATCCAATCACTCCTGCGCCTACTATGATTACATCATATTTTTTCATATAAGCTCCTTTTTTTGAATGAACTCAACACACTTTTTAAAAGCCGTTGGCAATGAAATCTCTTCTATTGTCGTTTTGATGATTTCGGGTGATTCAATTTTATCTACATGATTCCAAAAAGCTTGGTCCTTGACAATGACCACATGCATATTCCAAATGATATGTGAAAAAACATGCTTAATAGGTCCGACGATGGTCATCGTACTTGGGCTTAACATTTGTCCAAAGTTCTCACTAAAAAAATCTTGTACGGTAGCTAATTCTATAATCTCCTTAGCTTTTATTGATTTTTTTTCTTTAATTACATGGGATAAATCGGCTTCGACTATGGGCAAACTCCACATGGACGCAAGTAGTCCTTCGGATTGGCGCTTTACAAAAAGCACCTCCTGGTTGTCGTGAAACAAAAACACAGGCACGGTCATTTCCTTTTGCTTTTTCTTTTTTGGTTTGTTCGGCAGGAATTCTAAGGTACCTTGTTGATACCCATGACAAAATTGTTTTACTGGACATAGGTCACATCTAGGCTGTCGCGGTCGGCAATGCGTAGCTCCCAACTCAATCAACCCTTGATTAAACGCATAAGGATCTTTTGGCATCAATTCACAAACTGTCTCCTGCATATCTTTTAGTGTACTTGCCTTGGAGATATCTCTCGAATCATTTGTAAGTCTTGCCAACACACGTTTAACATTGCCATCAATTGCCGGTTCTTTTATATGGAATGCAAAGCTCAACAATGCGCCACATGTATACGGACCAATCCCGGGAAGTAACAGTAATTGTTCTTTTTGCTGTGGAATGCTTCCATCATACTTGCTACATACTTCCACCGCAAACTGACGCAAGCGAAATACACGTGAATAATATCCTAACCCTTCCCAAAGGCGATGCAATTGTTCATCCGATGCCTGAGCCAACGCTTCTAGTGTCGGAAGTTCTTCCAAAAACCGGAGGTAATATGCGATGACTGTATTCACTTGTGTTTGTTGCAACATGACTTCTGAGACCAGAATATGATAAGGATTATCTGTCTGTCTCCATGGAAGTATCCGCTGCTCTTTTTCAAACCACTCCACTAATTGTTTTGAAAATTTTTCATCTATTTTATAATTATTCTTTGACTTTTTCATATGATGATTATATCACATTTCCTACTTTTCGTCATACCAACATAAAAGAGACCAAGTTTCCTTGGTCTCTTTTATTACTGCATATATACTTGTACTACTTAATTGTTTACTTGTTCGGCCTTTCTCTTCGACCGTCAGTTACGTGATAATCAACCTCACAACACATGTGATTGCTTAGGTGCTAGTTGTGACCACTATAATATTTCATTATAATAATTACATGTCAAACATATCCACCTATTATCAACGACTTCTTTACGTCATTTGATAAACATATGTTGTTACACGCCCCTCGCAACGCATGGGGCCTTATTTTACTGCTCGTATAAATCCTACCATTTGGAGCTTTTCAATCATACCTATCACTCCTTTTGTCATCTAAATACTGTGTAAGCTTACGATTTATAAGTTTATAAGGTGATTCCGGATTCAACCTTTGTCTATATTATACACCGTGTTTATTGAAAATGCAAGTATATTATCAGATGTTTTTGCATTTTTCATTAAAATTGTCGGAATATTTGTAGCTTATAAGCATATTGTAGTTTCAATTCAAAAATCTGAAAATACTATAATGGATTATGCTTTGATGTTCAAAGCCTTATTTTGTATCAATTAATCGCCCGATGACTTTAATGACTTCATCGACTTTTTCTTCTCCTGCATCTTCTTCAAAGGCTTCTTTTACACAGTGATTAATATGTTGCTTAAGGATTTCCAGGTTTGCACGTTTAAGCAGACCATTCACTGCCAAAATCTGATTAGCGATATCAATGCAATAGCGGTCATCTTCAATCATCGTAATGACGCTATCTACCTGCCCTCGAGCTGTTTTTAATATTTTCATTGCTTTTTTACGTTCTTCATTCATACCTATATACCTGAAATACTTGTTACCGTATAGCCAGCTTCTGCAACAGCTTCGGACAACACGCTTTCTTCAACACCGGACTCCACATTAACAACAGCGGTTTTTGTCTCTAAGTCGATCATAACACTAGATACCCCATTAACTGCCTTTAACGCTTCTTCAACACGTCCTACACAATGCATGCAGGTCATTCCTTCAATCATTAATTTTTTCATAATCATCGTCCTTTCTTGTTGCACTTTATTTGTATTTACTTCATTTGTATTCACTGCATTTGTCTGGTTTTCACTTGTTGGTTTATTCTTTACTTGTTGTGTTCTTACACCTTTCGATCCAGCATTTGAAAAGGTTGGTTTAAAACGTTTTAAACGTAAGGCATTGGTTACAACAGACACAGAACTAAAGCTCATTGCTGCTGCTGCAAACATTGGATTTAGACGAATGCCTAAACTCGTATATAACAAACCTGCTGCAATAGGAATACCGACCACGTTGTAGAAAAATGCCCAGAATAGATTTTGCTTAATATTGCGAATGGTTGCTTTACTTAGCTCTATGGCTGTAAGTACATCGGAAAGATGGTCTTTCATTAATACTACATCTGCCGACTCAATAGCAACATCAGTTCCACTACCAATGGCTAAGCCGACATCTGCTTTGGTTAATGCAACTGCATCATTAATACCGTCACCTACCATGGCAACAGATTTACCTTGTGCCTTAATCTGATCTATAATGTCAGCTTTACCATCTGGCAATACTTCAGCATATACTTGATCAATGCCTACTTTTTTGGCAATCGCATGTGCTGTTTTTTTATGATCACCTGTGAGCATAATAGCTTCAATACCAAGTTGTTTAATCTTTTCAATAACTTCCGGTGCTTCTTCTTTAATGACATCTTCAACAACAATATAAGCTGCAATTTTGCCTTGGATTGCCATTAATAGAGGCGTCTTGCCTTCTTCTGCTATACTGCCTAGCTCATCATTTACCTCTGCTAAACCTATGTTATGATCATTCATCAGTTTTTTATTTCCAACTAATATCTCTTGACCATTAATTTTCGCTTTTACTCCATGTCCTGGAATCGTATCATATTCTTGTGTCTCTAGCAATTGAACTTGATGTTCTTGTCCATAATGATTGATTGCCTGTGCATATGGATGCTCCGACCTAGATTCTATACTAACAAGATATTCCAGTGTCGTTTTTTCTGAAACCTTGGAATCGACATAGCGGATTTGTGTTACGTGTGGTTCTCCACGTGTCAGTGTTCCTGTTTTGTCAAAAACAATGGCTTCAATCTTATGTAGTTGCTCTAAGGCTTCTCCACCCTTAATCAGCGTTCCATAGGAAGCACCTTTACCTGTTCCAACCATAATAGCCGTTGGTGTCGCCAACCCAAGAGCACATGGGCAAGATATGACTAAAACTGATACTGCCATGACAAACGCAAATTCAAGTCCATATCCCAGTGCCATCCACACGATAAATGTGACAAGGGATATCCCAAGAACTACAGGAACAAAATACCCACTAATAGTATCTGCCAATTTTGCGATAGGCGCTTTGGTACTTTGAGCATCTTCAACTAATTTTATAATCCCAAACAAAGCGGTTTCTTCACGAAGCTTTGTCACTTTGATTTTTCCAAACCCTGTTTGACAATATGTTCCTGCAAATATTGTCGCTGCCTCTTCTTTTTGAATAGGTAGACTTTCGCCTGTTAGCATGGATTCATCCATAAGTAAGCGTCCTTCAACCAAATCCCCATCAAGAGGAACTTTATTTCCAGCTTTTATGATTAAAATATCGCCATGTACGATCTCCTTAACAGGTACCATAAATTGTTCGCCATTACGTTCAACTAAGCCAACTTCCGGTGCCAATTCCATCAAGGCTTCAATGGCTTTTAGTGTCTTGCCTTTTGCTCGAATCTCAAAAAACTTACCAAGTGTAATGAGTGTCAAGATAACCACAACTGATTCAAAATACAAATCATGGGAAAATTGATGTACCCTATCCATGTCATTATAGGAAAATCCATATGCCACTTGAAAAACAACATATAATCCATAGATAAACCCAGCCGTCGTACCTACTGCAATCAAAGAATCCATATTCGGCGCTTTTTTATAAAGGGTCTTAAATCCTACAATATAAAACTCCTGATTCAAAATCATCACCGGAATCGTCAACAACATCTGTACTAATGCCATAATTAATAGGTTTTGCATCCCGGATAAAAATGATGGGATAGGCAGCCCTACCATCGGTCCCATTGCTATATAAAACACGGGAACTGTAAAAATCAGCGAACCGATTAAGCGCCTCTTCATATCGCGTAGATGTTCTTCAACAGGAGATTCAAGTCCACTATGCTGAGTATTTGCCTGATCTAACTTCAATCGGTACCCAATATCTTTAACCTGATCTGCTAAAAGTGCTTCATCGACTTTATCTTCATCAAATTCAACAACCATGCGTTCATTCGCATAGTTGACATTGACCTTATCGATTCCATCAACTTTGGATAACTTTTTTTCGATGGCGAGCGCACATGCTGTACACGTCATCCCATCGACTTCATAATTTTTTTTCATTTCGCACCACCTTCCACCCCCCTATGGGGGGTACGGTTTTATACTACAACAAATGAGAACCTTTGTCAAGTAGCTTTTGGAAATAAAAAAATCCTCATTATCTGAGGATTTAATATCTTATATATGCATGTTTTTTAGTTGCTCAATATCAAAGCGATATTTTTTATCACAAAAGTGGCACGCCATTTCAATTGGCTCTCCGTCTTGAATGATGGAATCCATCTCTTCTTTTCCAATACTAATCAAGGCTTTTTCAACACGTTCTCGGCTACAATTGCAGTAATACTTTGGATGGGAAGTGTCATTAATTCGAATCTCAAACCCTTCCAAAACTTTCTCTAACATGCCTTTTTCATCTAGACCATTTTCATACATTGTTGTCACACTTGGTAAGTTTTGAATATTTTTTTCTAGCTGGGTAATTGTTGCTTCACTGGCTTGAGGAAGCAATTGAACTATAAAGCCTCCGCTTTGTCTGATTGAATAGTTCGTATCAACCAATACGCCTAACGCAACTACTGATGGCGTTTGTTCTGAGCTTGCAAAATAATAGGTGATATCTTCTGCAATCTCACCTGAGACTAGCTCTACTTGTCCCACATAAGGTTCTTTCATTCCTAGATCCTTAATTACGGTTAATGTCCCCGGTCCGATAGCTCCGGATACATCCAGTTTTCCGTTAGGCTTTAAAGGCAAATCAACTAATGCATTATTGACATATCCTTTGACCTGTCCCGTTCCATTAGCTGTAACGAGCACGCCCCCAATTGGACCTTCACCACGAATATTCAAAGTCAATAACTCTTTTTCACTTTTTAACATTGATCCCATCATCACCCCAGCTGTCAATAAGCGCCCAAGGGCTGCACTAGCAACAGGGGATGTCTGATGATATGTTCTGGCAATATTAACAAGTTCTTTCGTATTGGCTGCAAAAGCACGTATCTCACCATTTGTTGTTGTAGCTCTTAATAATTTATCCATATATTCTCTTTCCTATTTTTTGACTATAAATGTTAATCGCTCTGTGTTTTCTTGCGGTAGTTTCCAACTATAATTATCATAAACCGCCTGCAATGTCAAGCCAGCCTCTAAAATTAAAGCTTCAAGTGTCGCTTGCCCATAGGCATATTCATTATGATATTCATCAAAACGTACATAGTTTTCCTCATCGTCCCGAACAAAAAAACTAATATCATAGGTGTTGGATTGCTTCTTTTTGTCGTATGTGTTTTCCCAAATGTAGGCTACATCCTCATCGCGATAGGTAAATGTCTGATTTCCATACACCTTCTCAAAAACGTATTCCGTATTGACATCAAAGATAAAGATACCACCTTCATTCAAATAATTCTTAACCAGCAAAAAAACATCCAATATTTTTTCTTTTGAAGACAAGTAATTCAAGCTATCACAAGCGGCTATCACGCCATCAACCGTTCCATATAGTTCAAATTCCGTTATGTCTTGTAATAAAAACAAAGGATTGACTCCAGCCTCTTCGGCTTTTTGACGACTGATCATCAACATGTTTTCTGATAAATCAATCCCAATCATATCATATCCGGACTGGGCCAGGGGAATTGTTACATTCCCTGTGCCACAGCCAAGATCAGCTACTAATTGTATATTTGTCTCCGATTGATCAAAAACACTTTTTATAAATGCTATCCATTGTTCATAGGGAACCTCTGACATTAGTTCATCATAAACAAATGCAAAATCTTCATACTGTTTTTTCATATAATTACCATTTTTTCGGCATTGCACATAATTTATAAATTTCATGAATATCATGAGAATTTAAAGCTTTAAAATGCCCAAGTGTTCTTGTGTCGTTATTTGTTGCTTTTTTTGCCATTTCACTATAACGATCATCGGTTATATTTTCATCTTCCAAACGAATTGGCAATCCCATTTTTACATAGAAATCTTCAAGTGCCTTTATCGCTTTCACTATACTGGCATCTGAATCATCAAACTGAGGCTCAATGCCAAAGACACGATATGCAAATTGTTCAAATCGTGGCTTGTTCTCTTTGTATACATACTTCATCCATGCAGGGAAAACAATACTTAACCCAGCACCATGAGCAATATCATAAATTCCACTAAGTTCATGTTCAATATCATGAGACGCCCAGTCCGTCTCCCGACCTAGATCTAAGGAATCATTATGTGCGACAGTCCCTGCCAACATAATCTCTGCTCTTGCCGCATAATCTGTTGGATTTTCAAGGACTTTAGGTCCTTCTTCTATAATAGTACGCATCGTCGCTTCGCACAGCCGATCCGTTAAGTCCACATTTGTCGTATTCGTAAAATACCGTTCCATCGTATGGGCAAGCATATCTGAGACGCCACATGCTGTTTGATAATCCGGTAATGTATAGGTTAATTCCGGATTTAAAAGTGCAAACGTCGGACGCATCAACGGATGACCTAATGGTCGTTTTAACCATCCCTCTTCATTAGTAATAACCGCTCCCATACTTGTCTCACTTCCGGCTGCAGGTATCGTTAAGACAACGCCTAAGCCTAGAGCATCTGTCACATTTGCCTCACCGACAAAACACTCCCAAATATCCCCTTCATATTTTGCTCCAACCGCAATGGTTTTTGCCGAATCAATAACACTTCCGCCACCAACAGCTAAAATAAAATCAACTTGCTGTTCTTTACACAGTCGAATACCTTCTTGAACAAGAGATAATCTAGGATTGGCTTGAACATTGCCTAATTCAATATAATCAACATTATTCTCCTCTAAACTTTTTATAATCCGATCATACAATCCTGTTCTTTTTATACTTCCACCACCATAATGTAAAAGTACTTTTGAACCATGTTTGGCAGTATAGATGCCCGTTTGGTCTTCAACGTTTTTTCCAAAAACAAGTTCTGTCGAGTTTTTAAATACAAAATTATTCATGGGATAATGTCTTCCTTTCTTCCTTTGAATTTAGATACTCCTTGTTAATCGATTCATAATATGCTATCTTGTTGTTAATATTGTTCAGGTACCATTTAGTCTCTCTTAGTTGATCTTCAATGAGTTTTTTATGTTCATATAAAATCTCCATCCGATCAGGTATTGTCTCTTCTCCGCCTTTGTACAATTTTACAAAACTTTTCATCTCTCGTATAGACATTCCGGTGTTGCGCAGGCACAAGATAAACTGTATCCATTCGATATCTTTTTTTCGATATACTCGGTGCCCTTGTTCATCGCGCTGAAGAAAAGGAATCAACCCCTCCGATTCATAGTACCTTAATGTATGTGGTGTCAGCTCAACCTTTATTGCAGCCTCTTTAATACTTAGCATCATTATGTATCCTCTCCTTATTCGTTACTCTATCATCTTATCCCTTATAGTGTACTCGAAGTCAAGCCTTTCTTCAAGTTAACCTAAACGCTCATAAAACTGTTCATAAAAGCTTCGCTCATTATCATAGGGCATCTTAAAAAATCTATGTAGCACCAACTGATTCATTGCTTCAATCTGCTTTTTATCCTGCACTTGTTCCATATATGCCTGAGTGTTTTTCTTAAATCGTCTCCATGCCATGATAAAATCGTCATAGGCTTTTCCGTCGGGATTATTTATCCATTTTTTCACTTTTATTTTCGACCGATTGGGTTTTACACATTCGTGTACTTGCAATATATAGCTAAATTGGTCTTCATGATAATATCGCCCAAGGGGAAACAAGCGACATACGCTTGGACGATATACATGTATTGTACACCGTCCATTTTCATCGAGAAAAATACAACGCTCGTTTTTCCCTTCCACTTTTAAGTTTGGTAACATCAGCATATCTTCACGATGCCAACTTAGCTTGCTTTGATTTAATTCATCGAAGGAACATGCTAAGCCTTGGGTCAAGCGATACACATCATATGGATCTAAGGTTATAGATTCTCCCATTCCTGTGCAGCACACGTGACAACCTTGACAGCCGCCTGTATCTGCACGCACCATATCGTTAATGGTATATATTTTACCATCGGTTATTTCCTCTAAGCTAACGTTTCTTTTCATTCTCAATATCTCCTAAATCAACACATTGCTAGGTTCTTTACAGACAGAACCTTCACAACGATAATATGTTGTTTTTCCATTAATAATCGGATATATTTCGGGATTATCCACAAGACAAACCACGTCATAATCCATCATTTTATCTCCGATTTTTTGATATAACTCCTGCCAATTATCTTCTTTTGTAATAGCAATTTTCAAAAGGCGACTTCCGCGTTCTTCTTGAAGTAGTGGCAGCAGTCCGTAGGAACAATACCCCGGTACTTTTTTTAAATAGTGTCCATAGGCCTCTAGTAATTGTCGAAACATCTGTTCATAGCGTTTGTCTTGGGTAAGCACATATAAGCGATATAAATTATGTCCCATAACGCTGTTACCTGATGGAGTCGCCGTATCCAGAAACTGTTTTTGTCGTATGGTCACTTCTTGATTGTCACGCGTTGCTAAGAAAAAACCTCCTTGATTATCATCCCAAAATAGCTCGAGCGCTTCTTCCATCATTGCTTTGGCTTCCTCTAAATATGCTGGTTCAAACATAGTCATATATAACTCAATAAGACCATCAATGTAGTAGGCATAGTCATCAACAAACACATGCTTCCCCTGTTGTTTACTTGTTATATGACTAACAAGCCTATCTTGCTTTCTTAAGTCCCATACCACAAAATCTTTGGCTTCTTTTGCCAATGTTAAGATTTGCGGGTCTCCATAAAGTCTTGCCATATGCGAAAGCACAGATATAGCAAGACCATTTTGCCATGTTAAGATCTTATAGTCAAGTGCCGGATGCTTGCGTTTTTCTCTATATGTAAGCAGGCGTTCTAAAGCCTTTTCCCATTGGTTAAAATGCTCCTGGGTTAATTGTTCCATCCTAATGTGTAAATGATTCTTTCCTTCAAAGTTACCTTCCTGGGTCATCTGATATGCCTTGACAAAGCCATCGCCCTCTTTTCCAAGAACGGACTGGACTTCATCAATGCTAAAGGTATAAAATCCGCCTTCAACGCCTTGTGTATCCGCATCAAGCGCTGTATAAAACCCACCTTTTAAACTCAAAAGTTCTCGACGTAAAAAACTAACGATTCGATAGGCTATCGTTTTATAGACTGGATTCTTATATTGTGCATAAGCAACATTATAGCTTTTTAAAAGCAACAAATTATCATACAGCATCTTCTCAAAATGAGGAATCTCCCAGCGTTCATCAACGCTATACCTTGCAAACCCTCCACCTACATGGTCATGTAGCCCACCTGAAGCCATGCCAATAAGGGTCGTATTAATCATATGTTGTAGCTGCACATCTGAATGTTCCAGGTCATATCCCATCAAATACAATAATTGATGGGGTGCTGGAAATTTAGGTGCTTGGCTAAACCCTCCATACGGTGGGTCAAATCGCTTCATAATCGCTTGGGCGCTTTCTTGGCAAATATTGCCCTCTATCGGAAGCGGCTCAACAGCTTCTAGTCGCTGCATCTGCTCAATAAATTCTGTGCCACTTTTTTCTATTGCTTCTGGTCCCTCTTCCCATTTGTTGACAATATGTTCAAGCACCGTCATAAATCCAGGTTTAGCGACATGATCTTGAGGAGGAAAATACGTTCCTCCATAAATCGGCGTCAACGATGGCGTTAGCCAAACATGTAATGGCCAACCGCCTTGTCCGGCGATTTGATTGACAATAGTCATATACTGATGATCAAGGTCTGGTCGTTCCTCTCGGTCAATTTTTATGCTAATAAAATATTGATTAAGATATGCTGCTACCGCTTTATTTTTAAAAGCTTCTTCTTCCATAACATGACACCAATGGCAAGCATGGTATCCAATGCTTAAAAAAATCACTTTATTTTCTCTACGCGCTTTTTCTAATGCTTCTTCACCCCAGGGATACCAATTGACTGGGTTGTTGGCATGCGCGAGTAAATATGGCGATGTTTCATTTTTAAGTTGATTATACGTTGTATTTTGCTCTGTCATATGCGTAACTCCTTTTTTTTATTGTACCTTAAACACATCAATATGCTCTTTAAGCTTTAGTGACAATACATTGAGTTTTTCTGCACTCGTTGCAACCTCTTCTACTGCTTTGGTTTGTTCATTCATTGATGCATTTACCTCTTGTGTTGCCGCTGCCGTCTCTTCTGACACAGCAGATATATTATTCGATGAACGAATCAGTTCGTCTTTACTTGCGTACAAAGCATTCAACTCAGATATAACCATATCAATATCTTGGGTAATTCTATTCACTGATGCATAAATCGTTGCAAAGGACCCACTGACTTCACCAACGGCTTGATTTTGCTCATTGGTTATAATATTTAATTTTTCCATAACCAACACCGTGTCCGTACTTTCTTTTTGGATTGCGCTGACGATGGTGCTGATTTTATCTGTTGCAGCACTGGAACTTTCAGCTAACTTTCGTATTTCTTCCGCGACGACAGCAAATCCACGTCCAGCTTCTCCTGCCCTTGCCGCTTCAATCGATGCATTCAAAGCCAATAGATTGGTTTGATCTGCAATCGTAGATATGGCATTAATAATATCTGTTACTTCTTGAATCCTTTTTTCTAAACTTCCAACGCTTTTCACAACATTCGCATTGGACGCTTCTACAATTTTAGATTTATCTTTTAATATGCCCAGGGTGCTAAGGCCTGTTTCATTTACACTGATGACTTCTGTTGCATTTTTTCCCATCATCTTGCTTTTTTCAATCAAAATATCAAATTTTTTGTCGATGATTCCTGCTATTGTTGCACCACTCTCTGCTTCTGCTGCTGTTTCATTTGTTCCTTTTGCTATCTCATCAATGGTCGTTGCGACTTCTTCAACCGTTGCATTCGTTTCTTCTGACATCGCAGCCAAATCCGTTGCAGTAAAAATCATTTGCTCTCCAACATTTTTTGCCTCTTTAATCAGTGTCTTAATCTCCCCACTCATTTTGTTAAGAGCTGATGCGAGTAATGACGTCTCATCATTGCTTTTGAGTTGAACTTGAACTGTTAAGTCACCTTCACTGATTTTTTCTGTCGCCTCAACAATGGTATAGATAGGTTTGCTGATAGTTCTTCCAATAAAAAATGCAACGGCAATCGCAATACTTAATCCAATCAAGGCAATTATAATTAAAAACATGATAATATTACGAAAGACAGCCGTCATCTCACTTTCAGGAATACTTGAGCCTAATATCCAGCCATTGGAAAGGTGACCATAAGCTGAAAACATCTTATTACCTGATGCATCGACTGTGTTTAAAATTCCTGTCGGTGATTGTTTCATCGCATTCAATAATTCTTGGCCATTATCTAAATCAAGTAGACTTTGCGCCTTTCCATCAACCCATCCATGATCCTTGTGGACAATCAAATCTCCATTTTCATGAATCAAATAAATATAGCCACTTTCAAATAAAACCAATTCATTGATTTGCTCTTGTATATCACCTAAATATAAATCCATGCCGACCATGCCAACCACTTCACCATCAACTTCTAATGGCATAACATAAGACGTGATGGGTGCTCCTGCTGTAGACATATAGGGCTCCGTCCATATTGCATTACCCTTAATGGGCTCATGATACCATGCATGATATCCATCCACATAAAATTCTGCGCCTCCCATAGAAGCCTGCTGAACAAACCCGTTACCATCGTTCGCATCATTATACCACATATCTATTTCTCTCCCAAAGCGTTCATAATCGAAATAAATATATATGCTTCGTGTGATATCAAGGTTCTCGTCAAAATTACCTACCATCTTGGTAATTTCTTCATTGAATTGTTTTTCATAATTTATATCATTTTTAAGTTTTTGAACATCAACCATAGTCGCTAATTCGGATTCAAGGACTTTTGTCGCAATCTCAATCTCGCTAAAGACATGATGCACTTGATTTAGATGTCCGTTTAATTGCTCCATTGCATATTGCTTGGTTTGTTCTCCTACATTTTTATCGACTATAAGACCTACCATAATACCAATAGCCGATACAATAACTAAATTCGCTACAATGATTGCTAATGTGATTTTTAATGAAATGCTAAACGATACCTTTGATTTTTTACGGTTTTTATTCATGGCATTCCCTCCAATACATGTTCACAAAAATTGAACCTACGGTTAACGTTAAAACTCATTTTGAAACTTCTTATATAAGTCATCATATTGTCCATTATTTTGTATAATCTGAATGCCTTCATCAAAAGCTTGTATAAACCACTTAGCTTGGGGATTTTCTTTGTCCATCATGACTTTATAATAATCATAATGCACGGGCCACTCATAATCTAATACCCCAATATCTTTTGCTTGTTCTGGTAAGTTTTCTTCCACTATGTATTCTCCAACATAATAATCGGATACAACAATATCCAACCTTCCCGCTGCAAGTTCATGAAAAAGATATACCTGATCATATGCTGTCTCTGTTTTCAAGTTGTAATTTGAAATTATCGGCAAATAATAAAAATTACTCATCACGCCTATACGATATGTACTCAATTGCTGCATATTATCAATATGCACCCCCTCCAACTCACGTATCTGACGATTATAAAAAAGTACCGTAAAGTCATCCATTGTATCCATAATACTGGATGAAAATATATATCTGCTTTTACGCTCTTTGGTTTCAATATAAGGGAAGGTTCCAAATGCTCTGCCTGTTTGAACCATTTCTAGGCACCTTTCCCAAGGATATCTTTCGATTACGTAATCTACTTCTGCTGCCAAAAGCGCCGCTTCTACAACTTCTTCCACAAAGCTAAAGCGGTTTGGGTCATTATAGATATATGGTTCATAATTGTTGGTCACTAAAATAATAGGTTCTGTCTGGAGATTTTCTATATTAAACACCGTTTCATATTCGCTCATGAGTGTTATCTCTTCAGATGTTGTTTGAAGCCTTTGAAAATCCTTAAAATAAACCGGTAGAAAAAACGCCAAAAATAAAGCTAACAGTACATAGCGAAAATACATCGGAATATAAGGAGCCTTGTTATTTTTCTTCATAAGCTTCACCTTCTAAGACGATGATTTTGAGAAGAATCTCGGCAATCTCTTCATCAAATTGTTTACCTTTTCCGTTTAGAATTTCACGCATTGCTTCTTCTATTGATAGTGCTTGTTTTCTATATGGGCGACTACTTGTCATAGCATCAAACGCATCTACTATTCCTATTATCCTTGCTTCAAGAGATGTTTCTGTAGCTTTTAGCTCACACGGATAACCTTTTCCATCCCAGCGTTCATGATGTTGAAGTACAATTTTAGCCGCTTTTTTTAATGACGAGATATCACAAAGAATATCATACCCGATTCTAGGATGCTGCTTGATGTAATTATACTCCTCTCTCGTCAGCTTTCCTTCTTTATTTAAGACCTCCGATGATATACCAATTTTCCCGATATCATGTAGGGTAGCCGCTAAGTGTAATGTCTCTAAATCCTGTTCCTCTAGCTTAAGATGGCGTCCAATCTCTACAGATAGACTTGCAACTCTCTCACAATGTCCTGCTGTATAATGGTCTTTGGCCTCTATCGCTTTTGCAAGGGCTTTTACGGTCTCAAAATACGCCAGCCGATTCAGCTCAATTGATGCTTCAAGCTGTTGGCTGTATGCTTTGGTCTGACCATAAAGGGCTTCTATTTCCATATTGGCATTTACGAGCTTTTCATTTTGAAGGCGTATTTTGTTCATGTTATGTAAGATTTGTTTTTTTTGTATATTAAGCTTGCCTTGCATATTGTTAATCGTTGTCCCAAGAGCACCTATTTCATTATCACCAATTTCCGTAATAAAATGTTCAAAGTCTCCTTCTGCAATACGTTTAGCCGCTTGATTAATTCTGGATAAAGGTTGAAGCTCTCTTGTCGTTAAAAATCGAATCATAAAAAGTATAATGATAATCTGAAAGGCTAATAGAAGCATGTTTTTCGATACCGTTTTTTGGAAGAATTTCACTTCGTAATAGTCGGTTATCGATATCTTGACACTTGCTAAGATTTCTCCATTATAAAAGATATCAACTTCATCCGTATATGTCATATATTCTTCATAAGATTTGTCACTTTTAATTGCACTATAGATAGGTTGATAATCTAAGTCAAACAATTCTATAGATACAACCTCCGGGTTTCTGGCAATACTTTTTATAATACCTTCCATCGCAGGATAATCAATTCTCCATACTGGGAGTGTAAGACTTGACGATGCGGTATCAAGAATATATCCAAGCTTTGCACTCATCCTCTCTTCAATGCCCTTTTTTTCTCCAAAGTAGTTTAATGTGCTAAAGGCAATCGAGACCAAAAACACCGCAACGGATACATGAAATGCGAGTCTACTGACAATAGATTTAAACTTAAACCTTTTCATATTTATCTCCTTTGGAGTCTTTTTTACATTACATGTGCTTAATTTATATTTTACTCCAAATCATTGCTAGCGTCAAAAAATAATGCATCAAAAAAGGATGGGTACAAGCACAACCAATCAAGTACATCCATCCTCTACTTATGAACCTTTATTCCATTATAAAACTAATTTTTCTTACGTTTTTTTACTAAATACAAAGCTAAAACTAAAACTGCACATCCCCCTGCTACACTCCCAAAAACAATCTTCCATACATTGCTTTTTTGCGTGGCTTTTTCTCGTTGATAGTCAATGATAATGCTACGAAAGCTACTAACACCTGCTTCGCTTTTTGCAAAAAGAGTAATTCGGTTCTTACCTTCATTCAACTCTACATCATATTCAAATTCACCATTGTTATCCAGTATAACCTCGCGCTGGTTAATCATAAGATACGATCCATTCTCAACCTTTCCCTGAATACTGGCTCGTTCTGTCTCTTGATTAATCACATACGTTTCATCATAAATTTGAATGCTTGGCGGAACCGTATTATAAAACACTTCACCACTCACACCATAAATAATATGCTCTTGTCCTTCAAAAAAAACTTCATAGCGATTATTACCTGATTCTAAATCAATCGCAATCGTACCTTCCCCATAGATTACCTGTTGTTGTCTATTATCATTAACTTCAATATATAGAGTCGATTCTTCCAGCGAATAATAGGCTAAGTTAAGTTGAGGAGACTTTTTTTCACTTACTTGATTACCTCGTAAGAACTCTCCATCCATAAGCTCTATATCTTTTTCCTGAAGCAACCGTTCCTCTTCACCCGTCTGATAATATAGCTGTATGTTCAACTTTTTTGTTTGTTCAGGATAAGAAAACACAATGGATTTTCCCTGTACTTTGTCACTATATAAGGGTTCATCCAGATGATTATCTGCCACAACGACTAATTCGAAGTCTCCACCTTCCAAATCGGACCAAGCATCTTCCCAATATATTGAAGCCATAAATTGTGAAGAATCAATATACGTATAAAGTACATTCTCGCTTTTGTCTTTAATGACAGACCCTTGGCTTTGATAAGAAAATGAAATCATAATAAGTACACTCATGACTGTAAAAAATATTTTTTTCATGGCATCTTCTCTTTCCGTTCATTTATATAATATCCCTTAGTACACATATCTATATTTTTATATTATACCATATTATTCTATCAATTTTAATTTTTCTAAAGCATGGATAATCCCATCTTCATGCACTGCGTCTGTCACCATATCGGCAACTTCTTTAACTGCATCTGTTGCATTACCCATGGCAACACTTAGACCAACATATTGCATCATCTCAATATCATTGGGTCCATCACCGAAGGCAATACTTTCGGATCGGTCCATTCCATAATAATCAAGAACTTTTTGGATGCCAAATGCTTTGTGAATACCTACTGTAGATATTTCACCACTTCCTTCATTTGCACCTTCAAAGCTTAACATTGTCACCTCGATATTTTCTCCCAGCACTTCTTTGACTTTATGTATGGGAGAGGGACTTTCTCTGTAGACAATCTTTTCAATCTTATCAATATTTTTTTCAATTTCTGACGAAATTCCCTTCTTTAAGAAATTAACAAAAAGCGGATTTTCTTTGATTTGTTCTTCCGTCAAGCCTTTTTGCTCTTTAAAATAATCCAACATTCTCTCTTTGGATCTGTCCGGCATCAAAATCTGGTCTTTTGTCTGGCAACTATAGATCCAGTCTTCTCTTTGGGCCAACTCAAGGATATTATGTACATCATCTGGATTCATAATGTGTTGATATATCTCTTGACCTTCACATTCAACATAGGCTCCCGATGCGCCAATAATTCCATCAAAATTCGCATCCAATAGTTTTTGCGTCAGACTAAAACGACTTCTGCCTGTGCATATATATATCTTATGTCCTTTTAGCTTAAGCTGTTCCAAAGCATGAAGGTTAGACTTCGGCATATCTCCGTTAAAATCCACTAATGTTCCATCAACATCAAAAAAAATAATCTTCTGCATGTATATAGTCTCCTTTTTAATCAATTTGAGGCAGCTGCAGATGCTGAACCGGCAGCAATTGCCGCCATCATCGCTGCCTGCTGTGCAATAATAATAGATACTGTGCTGTTAAGCGTTGCTGTCTGCAACATTTTATCGTTATCCTCTTGATACCCCACTAGCATCCCTGCGTACATAAGGCGCTGTTTATTGGTGACTCCACTAAAAAAGCCAAACCCTTTTTGCTTGGACAACCATGTGTCAACCTCTATCATCTCTTCGACTAATTCCGTAATATTTTGTTGTCCTAAGGCTAAGACACCAAGTGTTGGCAATTCATATGACGTCCCATATTTATATCCTCTCATCTTAAGCTGTCTGTATAATTCAATCGTGCGCTCTACCTTTTTTTCAATCTCACCTTCTGCTAGTGCAAGAACATGACTAAGCGACTGTACTGCATTCGCCGAAAAAAAATGTTCCTTTAACGAGGTATAGATTATTTGTGCATCCTCTAGTAATGCATCATCTGATTTATCAGATAAGGCCATTAACGCACAATATGCACTATCATCACTGCCTGTCAAAAAAGGATGCTCCGTCTTCATCAGGTCATAAATACTTCGGGTACGTTCTACAATACCCATATATTCTGTCTTATCTGTCAATTGAGCGATAACCATTGCAGCCAATGCAAGATGGGTCGAACTCCAAAAGCGTTTTTTTAGTGCTGCATATACATCAAGTCCTTCTTCTAAATACTCTCCCGGATAATCGCTTACGGCAAGCATAGATATGATGGCAGCCTGTGCAGTATTTCTAAAGTTTGAAAACGGACCCACTTGCTGTTTTAACATTTGCTTGCTTGAAAAAAGAAGCTGAATATCGGCAGTTTTATTGTTCGCAGTAAAGATTGCGGCACATGCAAGGTGAATCAATCCTCCATTCCACACAAAAACCTCTTTGATCTTATCTCTGTTCTCGATAAACTGTTGACAACGTTTTTCCAACTCTTTTTTCATCTATGTCACTCCTTGTATACTACATTTTTATAAATACTCTCTTTGTATTATAACATCTTAAAACAAAAAGCAAAGTAAAAAAGCCTGTTCTATACAAATTCATGTACAAAACAGGCTTTTTATGGGCGTAACTGGATTCGAACCAGCGACCTCTTGCATGTCAAGCAAGCACTCTAACCAACTGAGCTATACTCCCTAGACCATATATACTTTATCATCTTTTATCTGTTTTATCAAGAGAAAGTTTATTAATATGCTCGCGTATGATTTCACAGCTCGCATGAAACTTTTCCTTCTCATCTGCCGTTAACCGATACTCTCCGATTTCTATAACACCTTCTTTACCAAGAATCACCGGCACACCACAATAGACGTCATATTCTCCGTATTCTCCTTCTAAAAGCGTTGACACTGTAATAATCTGATTTTCGTCCCTCAGAATCGATTTTATAATTCCTGTTGTTGCACTTGCAATTCCATATTCAGTATTGCCTTTGCGTCGAAGCACTTCACTGCCTGCCATACGGGTCATCTCAACAATTTTTTCTTTATCGACCTCTTGGAATCGATGACTATTGTCTTCAAGTATATCGTCAAAACTTTTTCCTCCAACCCTTACATGGGACCATGGAACAACTTGAGAGTCTCCATGCTCACCCATAGCAAAAGCATCCACACTTCGCGGATCAACACGCATGCGTTCTCCAATGATTTGCTTTAATCGTGCCGTCTCAATAGATGTTCCCGTTCCGATAACCTGGGATTTTGATAATCCCGATCTTTTGTAGACATAATAGCTAAGTACATCTACAGGATTAGATACAACAATAATGTATCCATTAAATCCGCTTGCCATCACTTGATCCACAATTTCCTTCATAATCGGAATATTCTTGTCTAATAGATCTAATCGCGAGTGGACGCCGTCCATACTTCCACTCGCCGTGATCACAACGATATGTGCATCTTGGCACTGTGAATAATCTCCTGCGCTTACACGTACATTACGATTAAGATATTCTATACTATGCTGCAAGTCTAAAACTTCCCCCATAGCTTTTTCTTGATTTCGATCAATAAGTACAAGCTCTGAACAAACACCTTGAACTGTTAAACTATATGCTGTCGTTGCTCCAACATTGCCCGTTCCAATAATGGCTACTTTTGTTCCTGATATATTCATATATGCGCCTCCAATTTAACGATTGGGTAATAGATTTAAGTTACTTACTTGTTCATAATTATAACTATTTTCAATCAATCCTGCTTCTTGCATCCATGTTTGTGTTACATCAAACGTGTGTTCATCTGGCACTGCAATATGTTCAAATGCCGGAATCTCAAATGTATCTTGTAGTGCTTGTGAAAAACCTAAATGTTCAACCAACAATCCATAATATTCTGCTTTATCTGTAGCATTCAAATAATCTATTGCTTTATTATATGCTACGTAGAACTTTTCCAGGGCTTTTGTCTTATCAGTAACAGCCGCTTCTGAGAAAATCATAATCGCCGGATATAATCCTTGGCTTTGTGTATCTCCGATGACTGTTCCCCCATCCATTACCGCATTTGTTGCTAATGGTTCCGGTAAGGTAGCCCCACTTAATTCATTCGTGCTAAGCATCTCTAATCGAACAGGCATTTGTGGAATCGCCACTTTTTCCAGACTGTCATAAAATCCCATCTCATCTGCAATGACTGTTGTAGCAAATTCAATAACTGTATTACTTGAGAGTCCAATTTGCTTGCTTTCGATATCCATAAATGTATCAGCTGTCACTCCCGGCGCAGAGACAAGTTTATAATTCCCATATGTGTTTGAGGTCATTTTCATATCATACCCAGCTTCTTGGTAAAAGAAAATTGTCAGCATATCCGCCATTGCCCCATCTAGGTTTCCTGTTTGTAAAGCACTATCCCGGTCAACTGCACTTCGAAATACTTCAAGATTCACATCAATATTTTCTTCTTCAAAAAAGCCTTTTTCTTGCGCGATGAGAATGGGTACAGCCCCTAAATCCGACATCACTCCAATATTTAAGGTCTTATTTTCTGCACTGCTGCATCCCATAAGCAATACCGCTACCATCATCAACATCATCATTTTTTGAACTACATTTCTTTTTTTCACTTCATTTTCCTCCAATTTTAGTTCTGGTCCAGTGAATCCCCATACTTATGACAATCCACTGAACCATCCAAAAATTATTTTACCACATGATCTGCTATTACGTCTATGTATGTTTTTTTGAAGTGACTACCATGTGCACTAAACACTAAATTTTGTAATTTCATCATGGAGTTCTATTGCAATCCCATTTAATTTTTGTGCAGATATCGCTACTGAATCTACAGCTTCTGACTGTTGCGTCATTGTTGCCGTTACTTCTTCAGACGCTGCTGCTGTTTCTTGCGATACTGCAGAAATATTTTCAATACTGGACGTCATGGCATCCTTATCCGCAATGATTGTCGCTACTGATTGGCTCATCGTATTGATTTTTTCTGTCACTTGGTTATAGACTTCTTTAATGGACTTAAAAGAACTAACGACAGAATCAACTGCTAACACCTGATCTTTTGAATTTTCATTTAATATATCCATGGTCTTAATTGAAGTATTGCTATCGGTTTGAATCAATTGCATAATCTCTCGAATTTCATCTGAGGATTTAGAAGATTCTTCTGCTAGTTTTCTGATTTCATCTGCAACCACAGCAAATCCTTTGCCATGTTCTCCTGCACGTGCGGCCTCAATAGATGCGTTAAGCGCCAATAGATTTGTCTGGCTTGCAATAGATGATATAGCTGTTAATATCATATCAATGTCTGATGTGTGCTGATTAAGCGAGGTAATGACTTTTTCGATGGATTCTCTCGATTCACGTGATTGAGTGTTTTTTTCAATTAATGTCTCAACCGACACGACGCCAACCTCATAAGCTTGATTACTTTCGTTAACCGAATCAATCATTTGAACAGTATTTTCTCCAAGCTCTTCCATCTTTTGAGCCAGTTGATGAATCATTTGAACACCATTTTCCGCATCTTCTGCTTGACTTGTGGCTCCTTGTGCAATCTCTTCCACAGTTTTTGACACTTCCTCTGCCGATGCACTTACTTCTTCACTGGTTGATGCAAGCATCTGTGACGTTCCACTAAGTTCTTCTGAGACATTAATAATACGACTTACCAAGGAAGAAAGCTCCTTAATTGTAGTATTAAAATGATAGCTTAACACTTCAATTTCATCTTTGGAAGACACTTTAGCTTGTTGGCTTAAGTCCCCTTTACTAACCCCTTCCATAACGCTTATTAATTTTCCGATGTTATTGGATATTTTTTTAGAAAATAAGAAAATAATGATGAGAGCAATGATAAAGACAATGAAGGCAACGGTTGCAACAAATGTCATAATCTGTGTAACAATACTGTCGACTTCATCATAATAATAGGTTGTTATAACGGTCCACTCAACCTGATTTAGATGGCTAAAAGATGCATATTTATTGACTTGCTGTCCGTCTTCTTCTACACGATAATCCAACTCTTTTTGTTCATTAAGCATGGCTTGCATTAATGGCGACTGTTCGATGGAACTTCCAAGGGATTCACTGTCATAATGTCCCAGTATAATTCCGTTACCGTCGACGATAATGGGATACCCTTTTTTTCCGACTTTAATTGTAGCTACCGTTTTTGAAAATGTGTCCATATCTAGGTCAACTCCAACCACCCCAATAAAATTTCCTTGAGCATTTAAAAGCGGATACGTGATGGTGATAAGTTCCTCTCCATCTTCAAAGTATTCATCCGAATAATGCAATGTCTCTTTTCCTTCTTGATACCAGTGCATTTTTCTAGGATCATATCCTGTATTATCTTCACCACTGCCTGACATAAAATCTCCATTTTCGTACCCGACATATAGATATTTTATATCACTGTCAGATGCCATAAATGTTGTTAAGATTTTTTCAACCTCTTGGCGGTTTCCATTTTGGATGGACTCTTGCGATGCTAATGATTTGACAATGTTTTCATATCCTTTTAGATAATAGTCAATGCCTAGGGCAGTTTGTTGCCCAACATCCTGGGCATTTTTTAATGATAGAGCTGTTGCAAGCTCGACTGTTGTATACCTAAAAAACAGGGTTACTACTGTGATTAAAAGTACCATAAGCAGCATAACAATCAAACTAATTTTTTTGCCAATTGAGAACTTCACTTTTTCCATATTGCCTTCCTTTCACTTCGTATTTCATGCAACTCCATACATCCCCTGATTTTTTACCGTTGTTAATCATACCACGCGATGATTATCACGTCTATTTTTTTCTGCGCAAATGGGCAATATTAACATTTTATTAACACTTTGCATACCCCTCCTGAAAACCAAATCGATGCTTTTAGCCGCGTTGACAGTGCTCTAGATTTCAGATACAATGATTACAATTATGGCAAAAAGCCAAACCGATGTTTACGGAGGATTTTACGATGACCTATAAAGATTTACCCCAATTTATCCATGCGTTAAAGGAGAACAACCAGCTTGTAACCATTGATACCCCTGTGGATCCTGATTTAGAAATTACCGAAATCGCCGACAGAGTCTCAAAAGCATATGGTAAAGCTCTTCTTTTTACTAATGTTAAAGGATCAAACTATCCATTAATCATCAATACATTAGGTACCTATGAACGTTTGTCGATGGGCTTGGGTGTTAATAATCTCAATGATATCGCATCACAGATTGAAGATTTTATGAATTTGAGTGCTTATGCTTCCCTCGTCGGAAAGATTAAAGCCATTCCCAAGCTTGCGCCACTCCCATTTATTTTTCCAAGAACGGTAAAATCGGCCCCTTGCCAGGAGGTCATTGAAGAGCCGGATCTAGAACAACTTCCTATTATAAAGTGTTGGCCTCAAGATGGTGGTAAGTACATCACCTTACCCCTAGTCTTTACAAAAGACCCGGAAAACGGTCAACAAAATGTGGGGATGTATCGGATGCAAGTCTATGACAAGAAAACAACCGGCATGCATTGGCACTTGCATAAAGATGGCAAGGAAATCTATGAAAAGTACCGCAAGGCAGGTAAACGGATGCCTGTTTGCGTCGCACTTGGCTGTGACCCTGCAACGATTTATGCGTCAACAGCCCCTTTACCTAAAATGATTGATGAAGTTTTGTTTGCAGGCTATCTAAAAAAACGTCCTATTGAATTAGTCAAAGCCACTACTTGCGACATCAAAGTACCTGCCCATGCAGAATTTATTTTAGAAGGTTATGTTGACCTAGAAGAAGAACGCCTTGAAGGTCCTTTTGGCGACCATACGGGATACTATTCCCTAGCTGATATGTATCCCGTATTTCATTTGACAAAAATCACACGCAAAAAACACCCCATCTATCCTACAACCATTGTTGGCAAGCCACCGATGGAGGATTGCTATCTTGGCAAAGCAACGGAGCGTATTTTCCTTCCTCTCATGAAGATTCAATGTCCTGAGATTGTTGATATTGATTTTCCATTAGAAGGTGTGTTCCATAACTGCGCTATTATCTCCATAAAAAAAGCGTTTCCTCTTCACGCCAATAAAGCTATGTATGCACTATGGGGACTTGGGCAGATGATGTATACCAAAATGCTGATTATCGTTGACGAGACTGTCGATGTTCATGATTATCAGGCGGTTATCAAAGCCATGGTATATCATGCCAATATAAGAAGTCACTATGTTGTGAGTGAAGGCCCGCTTGATGCCTTAGATCACGCATCCAACCGAGCTTTTCAAGGGTATCGTCTAGGTATCGATGCCACAAAAAAACTTCCACTTGAGCAAAGCATGGATGCACCTATCACCACCCAAAGCGTAAGTTCGCTAATTCAAGTGCTGCATATAAGTGACCCAAAAGCTTACGCAGAGCCTTATAATTGCCGCTACCGTATCCTGGTTGATGATAATATTGCGCTTGATGATTATAGCACGGTAAGTTGGAAGGTTTTTAATAATATTGATGCAAACCGAGACATTACTTATCATACATGTGAAGACGGTAGTATCTGTCTACTCATCAATGCAACCAAAAAAGGAGATAGCGATGGACTCAAACGTCCGTGGCCTGATGATATTGAAATGTCTGAACCTATTAAACAACGCGTTACAAAGAAATGGAATCTATATGGAATCGACTAAAAAAGCACCTATCCTTCAAACAATACGAAAAAAACTTCATGATTATGGCGAATTGGTGATGTTCTCACATACACTTTTTTCGTTGCCCTTCGCCCTCATTGCACTATTTTTAGCGGCTGACGGTTTTCCTGAACTGCGTGTGTTTTTTTGGATTATGCTGGCTCTTTTTGCCGGGCGTAATGGAGCTAATGCACTAAACCGTTATGTGGATGCCGAGATTGATCAAAAAAATCCTCGAACAGCATCACGACATATTCCTGCCGGAAAAGTTCGACGCCAAGAAGCTCTATATATTACCCTTGCATGTTATCTATTATTTGTTGTTGCAGCAGCACAGATTAATCCTTTGTGTCTATATTTATCCCCTGTTGCACTGATTTTATTCACATTGTACTCTTATACCAAACGCTTTACTTGGTTATGTCATATAATCCTTGGAATTACCTGTGCAGGCGCCCCGGTTGGTGCATGGATCGCGATTAAGGGGCTGTTGGATTTGCCGGCTATTGCCCTTGGCGCAGTTGTCACGATGTGGGTTGCCGGCTTTGATATTATCTATGGAACCCAAGACATTGCCTTTGACACGAAGGCGGGGTTATTTTCTATCCCCGCACGCTTTGGTCTGCGTAATAGTTTATGGATTGCCCGAGGTCTACATCTTCTGATGTGGCTAACATTATTATCATTGATATTGATGACTCAACTGTCCTATATCTACTTTGTTGGTGTTGTTGTTAGCGGTGTTTTATTGATTATGGAACATGCCTTTGTTGACTCTGACAACAGAAAAAAAATGAACTTTGTGTCGTATCATTTGAATCAAATCATATCTATGGTCTTACTATTTAGCGCTTCCATGGATATATTTTTCTAGGAGGACTTATGAAAAGAATAATCTTAGCTATTACCGGAGCCAGTGGAAGCATCTACGGGATCAAACTCCTTGATGCTCTGCTCCAAGCTCATCATCAAGTACATCTTGTCATTTCTTCTCAAGGCAAAAAAGTGATTGAATATGAGCTTGAACCATTAAAGCAACTTTTAACACATTATCGTAACGATGCTTTAATCTACCATGACAATGATGATCTTTTTTCTTCAATTGCTAGCGGTTCTTTTAAAACCGATGCCATGATTATTGCCCCTTGTTCAATGGGCACATTAGGAAAGATTGCCTATGGCATCTCTGATAGTCTCTTGACTCGCGTTGCAGATGTCTGTATCAAAGAACGTCGTCCTCTCGTGATGGTTACCCGTGAGACACCACTGTCTCCCATTCATTTGGAAAATATGCTAAAAGTTAGCCAAGCAGGTTGTACTATTTTCCCACCTGTTCCGGCCTTTTATACCCATCCCGAATCGTTAGACGCTGTTATTGATCAAACTGTTGCACGCATCCTCTCTTTAATCGATATTGCTCATCCAAGTTATGTCGCATGGGGTGAGCATCATGAGTAACCCAAGCAACCCATTACCTCTAGTGTCTTTGAAAAATTATGGTCTTAGCTATCCACAGACGTCTGTTTTTTCAAATCTAAGTCTCGACTTAATGCCTCGAACCTCTTATGCCTTACTCGGTCCTTCAGGTTGTGGAAAAACCAGCCTCTTATATGCTATTGCCAATTTATTACCTAATGGGGCGCAAACTATTGGCGAAAAAAATCTTAAGCCTGATTTAAAGATTAGTACTGTATTACAAGAATATGGTCTATTTCCATGGAAAACCGTTTTTGAAAATACCATTCTTCCATTACAGTTAAATCCAAATAGCCTTACCCCAAAAAACAAACACGATATCGAATCAAAGACACGAACACTTCTTAAGCAGCTTGGCTTAGGCGAACATATTCATCACTACCCCAAAGCATTAAGTGGTGGTCAAAAACAACGCGTTGCAATTGCAAGAGCCGGACTTTTTGCGCCGGACCTGCTTCTTTTGGATGAGCCTTTTTCGTCACTTGATGCTTTAACCCGAGAAGATTTACAAGATCAGTTAAAAGCTACCTTGTGCCAATCGGATTTTTCTCTTTTTTTAGTTACTCACAGCATTGAAGAGGCTGTTTTTTTGGCGCAAACCATTTTTATTATGCATCCGGATGGAACTATTGCCCATACAATTGACAACCCTGAATGTACAGCTTTACACTGGCGAGAAGCTGATGCCTACTTTAAGCGTATTAAGCACATTCGAAAGTTTTTAAAAGGAGGACATGATGACACCCATTCGACGCCATCCCTTTTTATATAGCTCAGTTGTTATTTTACTTTTTTGGAGTTTTTTATATTTTGTGTCTCCATGGCCTTTTATACCGTCTCCACTTAAAACCTTACTCTTTATTGGGTCCCACTTTAAATTATTGCTCTCCCATCTTAGTGTCAGTTTACTCCGAGTTTTTTCAAGTATTCTCATTGCGGTTTTTTTAGGTGGCCTAACAGGCATCATTATTGCAATAAATAAAAAGGCAGATCATTGGATTACTCCTTTGGTATACGCCTTTTATCCAGTTCCTAAAATAGCATTTTTACCAATTATTATGCTGATTTTTGGATTAGGCAATACGTCAAAAGTTATCTTGATCTACCTTATTTTATTTTTTCAGATTACTTTGTCTGTACGCGATAGTGTCCATCATATTCATCCTCTTTACTACCTATCCATTAAGTCATTAGGTGCTAATAAAAGGGATGTCTATCGTCATGTAATCTTACCTGCTATATTACCTGATGTATTTACCACATTGCGTATTAGCATTGGAACAGCTATTTCTGTTCTGTTTTTTGCTGAAAATTACGCCACCAAGTATGGAATAGGATATTTTATCATGGATCAATGGTTAAAAATGCAGTATAGTGGAATGTTCGCAGGTATTATTATTATCAGTTCCATGGGCATTGTTCTGTTTTTACTTGTGGATTATCTTGAAAAACGCCTGTGTCCTTGGAAGGACTAGTAGTAATTCTAGAATTATCCGACAATTTTGGATGCAATGTCCAATGTACGTCTTGTCTGATGCTTCACTGCCGCTTCAACATCTTCAACCATTTGTCCATCTTGATTAACTGAAACCGATGTTCCATAAGGGTTGCCTCCGGCTCCATAGATAACAGGATCTGTATATCCCGGTGCCACAACAATAGCTCCCCAATGATACATCATTGTATATAACGATAATATTGTTGCTTCTTGACCGCCGTGTGGATTCATTGCAGATGACATGGCGCTCACAACTTTATTAACCGTTTTCCCTTCGGCCCATAGCCCGCCGGTTGTGTCTAAAAACTGTTTCATCTGGGCTGCCATGACACCAAAGCGGGTCGGTGTACTAAAGATAATTGCGTCTGCCCACTCAAGGTCTTCTAGAGAAGCAATCGGCACCTCTTTGGTCGCTTCCACCGTAGCTTTCCATGCTGGATTCGCCTCAATAACTTCTTGTGGTGCAAGTTCTGGAACTTTAACCATTCTCACTTGTGCCCCTGCTTCAATGCCAGCTTCTTTGGCCCATCGTGCCAATTGATCATTTGAACCACTCATCGTATAATAAACAATTGCTAATTTTACATTTTTCATAAATTACACTCCTTAATTTTGTGTTGTTTTTTTGTTGTTTTTTGTTACTAGTTAGTAATATATATTTTGAAATAATGGCGCTTAATTTGCGCCATCACTTAATTTTTTTAGTAATTGAATCAGCTGTTGCTTTTCTTGTGTCGATAAGGCATCAAAAATCTGACTAATATTTTTGACGTGCTCTGGAAAAATGGCTTCAATGTATTGCTCTCCTTTTTTCGTAATCTCGACCAAACAAGCTCTTCCGTCATCAGGGTCTTTTTTTCGGGTGACAAACCCTTCTTTTCTAAGGTTTTCAACAACTACTGTCATGTTGCCTCCGGTTGAAAGCGTTCCGTCAATAATCTCTGCAATTCTTAACGCCCCCTTGTGATAGAGGATTTCAAGAACTGCAAATTGGGCAATGGTCAAGCCTCCCTTTCGAATCGTTGTGACTTCACGCTTGCGAACGGACTGAAAACTTCTGGATAATGCAATCAGGGTTTTCAAATTTAAATCATTATGTTCTCCATAGCTATTATTCTTTTTCATAGGCTTATTATATTACTAATTAGTAATAATGTCAAGTGTTAAAATTTATGATATAATTATTCTATTATAAACTGGGAGGAAAAATAAAGATGCATCAATTAGCCGAACGCTTTACCAACAAACTCATCGAATGGGAAATCATTAAAAGCGAAGACAAGGACTTATATACTTACGGCTTTTGGCAAGGTACTATTTTTATAGGGAACCTTTTATCCGTTGTCGTTGTCGGTCTCTTGTTTAGGATGCTCTGGCAAGCACTTGTCTTCACCGCAGCTTATGGCTTGCTTCGAATTGTTGCCGGCGGATATCATGCACGTACACAGCGAAACTGCTATATTTTTTCTATTGCTATGATCATCGTTGTTCTTAGTTTTTTATCGTATGTTCCATGGATCCCTTGGATTTTTTTACCCCTTGTTGGCCTCGCTTCCCTTTTCATCTTCATCCTTGCACCTGTTGAGGATGCTAATAAGCCTTTAGATGGATTAGAAAAGCAGGTCTATAAAAAACGTTCTCGAATTATTTTAGCCTTTTTGCTTTTGCTAACCGGGATATTCTTGTTTTTAGGGTTGGACATTATGACATATTGTCTAAGTATTTCCCTCATTTGTGTCGGTTTTATGGTTGTTCTTGGACAGCTTGTCCATACACGAAAATAGGATAACAGTATGCTGTTATCCTATTTTATGCAATATATTTAAAATATCTCCACTCATTACGTTTTGTTGCATTTTGTTACTTTGATTCAAAGATTTCAGTATATTAGAACCCCTCTTAAAAACTGCGTAATCTCTTAGCATTATCTGGCAACTTTGGCTGATGTACAAATAACATACACGCTGTGTTGACATTGAACGCCGTAAACATTAGTGCCAAGCTTGCTAATACCGCACTTGATTTTAATACAATTCGTTTCATACTGAATTCCTCCTTTCAATGGCGTTTCGTTTATTATAACAAAAAAAAATTGCAAAAACGCCTTGATGTAACGAACAGTACTTCTTGATGTAACGAATGGCAAAAAATGTAATTATGGGTTATAATATCTGTAGATATTTTAAATGATTAGGAGATTTTTTATATGATTAATGTTGCGATTTGTGATGACGATACGTTCATATGCTCTCAAATAGAAAATATACTCAACAGCTATTCAAGTGCAACGCATTTGAAAATGGAGATTAGTGTTTTTTATAACGGTGAGAGTCTTATAGAGTACCTTCGTCAAAAAAACATGTTTGACCTTATCTATCTAGATATTGAACTTGGAAAAATGAATGGTGTTGAAGTGGGTAAACAGATTCGCCAAGTTTTAAAAGACTACAAAACTGAAATCGTATACATCTCAGGAAATGACGAATATGACCGTCAGCTATTTGATGTGCAGCCATTGCACTTTATCCCCAAGCCTATTGATGAATCCGTCGTTATTGATGACCTTAAACTTGCTCTTGATCGTATGAAGCTTACCGAAAAATATTTTAAATATCAAAAAGGGCATGAAATCTATAATGTCCCTATCAGTGAGATTCTCTATTTTGAAAGTCGCAAGCGAGAGATTATTATTGTAACCACAACCTCAAAAGACGCTTTTTATAGTACGATTGAAGATGTCTTTGAAACATTGGGCGATTATCAATTTTTTCAAATTCATCGCTCGTATCTTATTAACTATAATCATGCAAAAGTCTTGCGTTATTCCGAAGTGGTAATGACCAATGATGAAGTATTACCTATCGGTAAAACAAAGCGTCGCTCATTTCGCAACCGACAGCTTCATGACTTATAAGGAGAATTTCTATGGCATTGCAAAACTATGATATCATCTATGTACTTGGCAATTTTTTTATGGCTTATGTTATTTTTAAGTTTATGCACATATTTTATACTACGCGCAAAGTCAGTGTCTTTATTGAACTCACTGCATATTTTAGCTATTTTATTCTTATTACGATTACCCATGTTTTTTTGAAGTTACCCATTATTGTTATGGTTGCCAATATTATTTTACTTTTTTTACTGACCCTTTTGTATGAAGGACGATTTAAAAAGTCCATGCTATCCGTATTAATGATTTACTTCTCCTTAATGAGTATTGAAACTATATTTGTCGTGTTAACGAGTGTATTACAGCTTAATCTTCTCGTTCCCTTTCAATACGAATCTGCTTTTGGAATCATTGTTATACGTATCGCTTCTTTGGCATTGGTTTTTGCTGTTCAAGGCTTTAAAAACGTACGTAATGAATATCCGATATCTAACGTCTACTGGCTTAGTTTACTATGTATTCCGGTAGGAACAATCATAATGCTTTTTGCTATTTTTATGAATACCTCTCTATCACGACCTACAATTTTGTTAAGTATCGTCAGTGCATTACTCATCAATACCTTCACCTTCTATCTGTATGACAAGATATCGGACTTATTAGTTTCACAAATGAATAAACGAATTGCAGAAGAGCAAAACCGTTACTATGAATATCAAGTCCACATGATGAAAGTCACCCTAGAAAAGATGCGAACTTTACGTCATGATCTTAAAAATCGTGTGTCACCGCTCTATCCCTTAGCTGTTGCCGGACGTAAGGATGAACTTCTTGAACGTCTTAGCGAGCTGACAGACATCTGTAACATTAGCAAAGAGTACGCCACCTCAGGAAATTCAACTGTTGATAGTATTATAAACTTTAAGCTCCAACAGTCTGAAGCTCAGGGTATAGCTATTACGACAGATATTTTACTACCTCCAAAACTAGAGATGCCGACCTTTGATATAGCTGTCATCATAGGCAATCTTCTAGATAACGCTCTAGAAGCCACTGTACGTAGTCCTAAACGTTGGATTGACATAAAAATAAACTATACCAAAGGTCGGCTAATTATAGAAATACAAAATTCTTTTGACGGTGTTATTCACAATAATTCTGAAGGTATTCAAACACGTAAAGAAGATAAAAGCAGCCATGGGCTAGGGATAAAAAGTATTCAAACTTCCATCAAGAAATTCGATGGTGTTATGAAAATTCATTATGATGAAACCACCTTTAGTACCAAAGTACTTATGTACCTATAGCTTCTTTCACACTAAAATGAGCGATTAATTTAGATAGCTTTGCTTTCGTCAACTTATAAAAATCTTTAATTTCTCCATTTTTTAAGTATGCGATATAATCACACGTTTCCATAATAAATTCTAAATCATGGGTAATGATAATCATTGTTTTTCCCATGGTTTTTAATTGCTTAATATTTTGAGACACCTGCATCATATGCTTTAAATCCAAGCCACTTGTAGGCTCATCAAAAATAATGATATCCTTTTCAGAAGCGATTGCCCCTGCTATGGCGACTCTTTGTTTTTGACCGCCTGAAAGGGACATGGGATGTAGCTGCTGTAAGTCCAATAGATTCAAGCTTTTAAGTATTTGCTGTGCACGGTGAGTATCATCTTCTTTCATACTTAACATAACTTCGTCTAGAACCGTTTCAGTAAAAAGCTGATGATTGACATCCTGCATAACCATATATGTTTTGCCTACACATTGTTTTTGATTGTAACTTTGACTTTCTATCTGTATCTTTCCTTTAAATTTCTTAGATAATCCACAAAGACAACGAGCAAACGTGGATTTACCTGCCCCATTATGCCCTACAATTCCAACAATTTTACCTTTCGGAATATCTAGAACATCAATATTTAATGCCTTTACTTTTTCTTTCTTGTAGCTATAGACGTAGTTTTTCAGTTGTATCTTCGTTTCCACATCTTCATTTATTTTCTCTTTCATGGACAATTTTGTAAGGTTCAATGGTCTCAATCCTAATTTTTTAAACACATATCCTTCTATTTTTTTCGCATCTTCCATCGAAAGGATTTTCTCTATCTTTCCTGATTGCATGTAAATCATACGATCTGCCAAGTCGCTTAAGTAATGTAATCGGTGTTCAGCGATAATAATTGTCTTACCTTCCCCCTTCCAATGGCGAATAATATTTTTTAAGATTTGCGTCCCTTCAGTATCAAGATTAGAGGATGGCTCATCTAGCACGATAATATTTGGTGACGCTGTATGTACACATCCACATGCTATTTTTTGTTTTTCACCTCCTGAGAGATGGAAAATATTACGTTGCATCAACTTTTCCATATTTAACTCTGACGCTGTGCGTTGTATGCGTGTCTTTATTTCTTCTACCGACATCCCCTGATTTTCACACGCAAAAGCCATCTCTGAACAAGTATCCATACAATAAAATTGTGACCGTGGGTTTTGAAAGACACTACCCACATGCTGGGAAATTTCATGCAAATCCATCTGACACATATCTTTACCATCAATTCGCACTTCACCTAATAGTGTGCCATTATAGTAGTGTGGAATCAACCCATTAATTAAACGGGTCAATGTCGTTTTTCCGCACCCCGACTCGCCACATAGCAATACAACTTCTCCTTTTTGAATGGTTAAGTCAATATCGACAATTCCATTGCTTCGTTGATGGCTATCATATTGAAACGATACTTTTTTTAACTCAATCACATGCTCACCTTCCTTTTGAGTAAATCAGCAACACCAATGTTACCAGTGCAAAAAATGTATACAGATAGTCCCTCCAGGCAAAACCAATATGACATACATTGGTTCTTTTCGTCTCTGCACCCAGACCTCTTGTTAATGCAGAACATGAAAGTTCTTCCCCTATTTTTACGCAAGAGATAAATAAAGGAATTAATCTATATTCCATTAATGTTAATATATTACCTTTTGAGCTTCCAAAGCTGACCCCTCGCATTTTCATCGCATCATTGATTGATGTATGCTCTTGCTTGATTGTCGGAAAAAACCTAAACATTACTGACAAAGGAATGGTCACTTGTTTTGGGATTTTTAATCTCTCCATTGCCGCAATAAATTCACTCACTGTAGTTGTCCGTAACAGATAATATCCCATTAAAAGCCCTGGTCCCATACGATTAATAACACTTGTTAACATTGCAATCACTATACTAACACTTCCATGAGCAGTATCCAGCAATAAAATATATAAAACAAGTGAGCTCGCATATACCATTGTCAGCAACATTGTTTGTCGATATTGCTTAGTTAACCATAATAAAGATAAGGGTATTGCTGCAGCCAGCGCCATAACATACCATGCATTAACTGTAAATGCAGACATGTTAATAATGAGTAAAATCATAATCTTTGTACGTGGGTCAAGCTTTTGTTGCTCCTGATCAAGTGTTACTTGCATATAGCTTTTTTCCACAACGTTCCTCCTTTAATCCTCTTAGGCAATTCCTGCTTTTTCAAAATGTTTTTTGAGCATTTTAAAACCAAAGATTGCACCAATAACTCCGCCACAAAATGCCATCAACGGAAAAGTCCATGCTGCCTTTTCAAAAAGACCTAATACTGCCTGTGTATAGTCAGCGCCCATACTATCTGTCATCGTTTTTTCAAATGCATCTTTCATAATCCAAAAAGGTAACAGCATGCCTAATAACCACATACTAAATACTCCATAGCCTACTACAGAAAGTTTTTTGCTCTTATAATTTCCCAGTTTAAAAATCAAGTCTGCCAACACACCAAAGACAACGCCTGTAACAATTGGAGTATACGAATGCCCTGTCAACATCATTAAGCCTCCAAGTATAGTTCCCATAATCGTAACCATTCCAAACTTGTCGACTTTTGTTAAAAAAAGCATAAATGGAATCCCTGAAACCATAGGTAATAATAGCGGTATCAAGACAAAAAGTATTGGTATATAACCAAGCATACCCATAGCAAAGAACAAGACAAAGTATATTGCTGTAAAAACTCCTGTCGTAATTAAATCTTTTGTGTGCATTTTTTGTTGTTTCATATTTAATCCTTTCTGCTGTTTATTGTATTGTTGTAAAAGAAAAAAAGTAGTATTTTTAACAATCCATCCCCCGATATCACCTCTTTTTATTGATATCGGTAGTCATTCTCATTGTAATGTTAAAAAAATATACCTTATCTTTTCGTATTGATAATACATCTCATTTATGTTCAACAGTTTTATTCTAACTTTTATTATTTGATTTGTCAACGAAAATAATCCTGAGTACAAGACTCAGGATTATTGTGAATGCTTATTTTATATAGTTATATTGACCATTGTACATTTTTTACAAGAGCCAAAACGTCCTCTTGGCTGGTTAATGTTAATGCCTCCTTGGCTATCTTGCTTGCCTGGCGGCTATCAATCCTTGCGGCTTGCTGGCGCGCTCTTAAGATTCCTGGCGCACTCATGCTAAACTCATCTAACCCCAAACCAATCAGTAATCCAAGGGCCAAGGGTTCCCCTGCCATCTCTCCGCACATGCCGACCCACTTACCTTCTTTATGGGCCGCCTCTATTACCATATGTACTAGATTCAAGATCGCCGGATTAAACGGTTGATATAGATAGGATACGTTCTCATTCATACGGTCTGCTGCAAATGTATACTGAATCAAATCATTGGTCCCTATGGAAAAGAAGTCCACCTCTTTTGCAAATACCGGCGCCATTATGGCTGTTGACGGTATCTCTACCATGATTCCAATCTTATACTTAAACTCGGCTTCACTATACTTTGTGTTTTGTTGTAGCTCTTCTTTGGCCACTTCAAGCAGTCCTTTTGCCTGGCGCAACTCTTCTAACGTGGCTATCATCGGGAACATAATATGCAAATTCCCATAGACGCTCGCTCGTAATAATGCTTTTAACTGGGTCAAGAACAACTCCTCATTCGACAGGCACAGACGTATCGCACGATTTCCTAAAAATGGATTCAACTCCTTATCCATTGTCATATAATCCAGCTCTTTGTCTCCTCCGATATCGAGTGTTCTTACTACCACCGGTTTGTTCTCCATGGCTTCCAGCACTTTTTTATACGCCTCGAATTGTTCATCTTCTGTAGGGAAGTTTTTCTTGCCCATATATAAAAATTCTGTTCGGTATAGTCCTATACACTCTGCTCCATGGGACAATGCTCCTTCGATATCTTCTGGACTTCCGATATTGGCTCCAATCTCAATATGCACTCCATCAGCTGTTACGCTGGCTTTATCTATATAGGTCTCTCGCAGTTTCTTTTGGCGTTCAAGCTCTTGTATTTTCTCTGCATATTCTTCCAATCGCTCTTGTTCCGGGTTCTGATAGATGATGCCTTCGTTCCCATCTAGAATGACCTGCTCGCCATCATTTAAGCTCTCAAATCCTGTCATTGTACCTACCACTGCCGGAATCTCAAGGGTTCTTGCCATAATGGCGCTATGGCTGGTTCGCCCGCCTATATCCGTTATAAATCCTTTGACCCATCGGCGGTTTAACTGCGCTGTGTCTGATGGCGTCAAATCTCTTGCCACTAAGATGACCTCTGAATTGATCTCGCTTAAGTCATGACTTTTTAGCCCTTTCATATGCATGAGCACACGTCGGGATACATCCTTTATATCTGCCGCACGTTCCCGCAGATATTCGTTATCCATACTTTCAAACATTGCCACAAACTGTTGGCTGACCTTCTCAAGCCCATATTCTCCATTGATCTTTTCTGTCTCTATCACTTCTTTGACTTGACCTATAAACTCCGGGTCTTTTAGGATTTCTATGTGTGCTTCAAAAATCGCCGCTGTCTCCGGGCTGATGTTTTCTTGCGCATGCTCTTTGATTCCTTCTAAATCAACAATGCTTTGGCTTACGCCTTGCTTAAACCGTTCTATCTCTGCTCCACAATCTTCCACTGTGTTTGTTTTTGCTTGCACATCGACATGATCGTACTTAAATATCTTGCCTATGCATATGCCTTCGCTCGCACCAATTCCATGTATCAAATTAG